>Ga0247608_10001665_pt1 | contig 30028 bp, 39 predicted proteins | sample 176DNAGHGlowgp2_FD_193490 | JGI IMG/M metagenome (GOLD analysis project Ga0247608, IMG submission 193490) | Sheep rumen microbial communities from Palmerston North, Manawatu-Wanganui, New Zealand - 1766 DNA GHGlow gp2 | ecosystem: Host-associated > Mammals > Digestive system > Stomach > Rumen ...
GACGCCCTCAGGGTACAGATCCGGCCAGCGTGGACGACATCAACTACAATTCCAACCTCATCGACACGAAGCTGGGCGCGGTGGGGAACACCTCCGTTCAGGAACAGATTAATTCGTTAAACAGCAAGATTGAGAAACATGATAACACAAGTTCTATAAGTGCAGGAGCATCATGCGATGAATTAGGAGCTAATACTTCTGCTGAAACTATTGGAAATATTATTGTGTTAAATGTAAACATAAAAGTAAAAGCATCTGCATCTTCGGGGACATATCTATTGACGGGAATCCCAAACGGAAGCAAACGAGGATTCGCATCTACTGTAACGCATAGCGGAAGCGATATTCGTATGTATACATCAGGGACAAACCTATATCTTGATAGTGAAAGTGGTAGTGGTGGTTGGATAAATGCTGTATTAGTTTATCCGAGTGCATAAAGCTAACAATATGGTCAAAGCGAGGTGATGCCCAATGAATAGCGATTACATCACAATGCCTGATGGAAGAATTTATAAACAGTAGCATCGCCCCGGAAACGGGGCGTGAGATACTGCGTTAAATTGCTGTATTACGAACTAAAATAGCCCGCCAAGTCTACGGACTGTCGGTGAAAGCTCGCTTTCTACGGAGAGAGTGAGAAAGGCACGATTTTATTACGGTGTATCAGAGCGAAAGCTCGCCGGGGGAGATACCTGTATCATCCCCGGTTCCCCAAGTTACAGCCGATCATCCTTGTTGAGGTGAAAAAATGGGCAGACGATCTGATTATCGGAAAGATAAGTCATGGGATGCATGGGATATGAATTGCCGGAGAATCTGCCCGGTTTCCTCACCGTCACGGCGAAAGCTCCGTGACATCTTGCGAAGACAGGCAAGGAAGCGGGACAATCTTAGAGGATTGCGAAGTGCAGACTGACGGAAAAATCAGCGGAAAAAATGTCGCATTCCAGGCGACATTTTTCACGGAGGCAAAGATGATCAAGGTGGAGGAGTTTCTGGCGGCTGCGGAGCAGATCGCCGCGGAGGAACCTGCATACGAACAGGGGCATGACGGTCACGACGGCCTGTGTGACTGCATCGGGCTGATCATCGGAGCAATCAGGCGCTGCGGAGGTCAATGGAGGGGTATGCATGGAAGCAATTACGCTGCACGGCAGGAGATAAGAGACAAGATCAGACCGATCACCGGATCGGGAGATCTGCAGCCGGGGGAGCTGGTATTCAAAGGATACAAACAGAATCAGGGAGGATACAGCCTTCCGGCACGATATCAAAAAGGCGGAGAATACTACACCGGAGATCTGCGGGATTATTATCACGTGGGAATCGTGGAAAGTGTTTATCCGCTGCGGATCCGGCACATGACATCCCCGCGCCCGAAAATGGATACCAGCATCGGGAAATGGGGATATCACGGAAAACTTAAAAAGGTAGATTATTCCGGCGGAGGGAAAGAAATGGAAACAGTGATCATCTCAGGAGGGAACCCGGATGAGCCGATCAGACTGAGAAAAGCGGCAAGCACCGGATCAAAAATCCTGGCGGAAATGCCGCAGGGGAGCGAAGCACAGCTGATCGAAGGCGGAGGAACATGGAACCTGATCGCGTGGAACGGCCTGCAGGGGTACGTGATGAGCGTATTCGTCCATGCAAAGGGAGAAGACCGGGAGACGGTCACGGTGAGCAGGGCGGAGCTGGAAAAGATATATGATACCCTGGGCGACATGCTGGGACTGAGGGGGTGATGACGATGGAATGGTACCAGTGGGCGGCTACGTTAGGCATTCCGAGCATCATAAGCGGGATCATCTGCGGCGTGATCATGATGAGGATCAACAGAACCCTGGCGAAGAGTGACGAAGCAAAAAAGAAAGCGGATGCGGAGGCACAACAGCGAGACAGGGAAATCAAGGCCCAGAATGAAAAGATGGAAGCGCAGAATCAGGCCATGATGCTGGGCATGCAGGCGATGCTCAGAGACAGGTTGCTGCAGGGGTATCGGCACTACCAGTCAAAGGGATGGGCTGACTATGATGACCGGGAGAACTTAGAAAATATCTTCACACAGTACCACGCCCTGGGCGCGAACGGTGTGATGGATGGATTCCGGGAAAGGTTCCTTGCTCTGCCGGATCATGAATAATACATAGTATAAGAAAGGGGTAAGACAATGTATAAGAAATGGTTTGAGGCTGCTTTGATCCGTGCTGTCCGCACTTTTGCGGAGGCCGCCCTGGCTTACATCGGAACCGGCGCGCTGGTTCTGGGTGACGTGAACTGGCTTGCCGTTCTGAGCGCCGGGGCCTTTGGCTTCGTCTCCGCCATGCTGCTGGCCCTGACCGGGCTGCCGGAAGTACCGGAAGAAAAACCTCCCGAAAAGATCATAGAAGAATAACAATTGCCCTGCGGTTCAGATCCCGCAGGGCTTATTTTTTTTCGAAAAAACACAGAGAAAATAAAAAAACAGTTGACATACTTAGTCCGCAAAGATATTCTGGAGCATGAAACGGGAGAGAATGGTAGTCAAAACGGTAGTCAGGCGAAAGCGGAAAACACTCAGAACGATTGAAATATAAGGAAATAAAGAAACTTCGATCAGACGGCTGTTAACCGAAGGGTTGTAGGTTCGAGCCCTACCTGGGGAGCTTCCCGGAAGCCTTGAAAATAAAGGCTTCCGGGATTTTTTATGTCCTGCGGAGGGAGTCGAGTAGGGTCAAAATGTGCACGTTTTCGGTAGTCAAAAGCCGCGATTGGTAGTCAAAATGGTAGTCAGAAAAGAAGTCAGAAAAACGCCCCGGGGAGATCACCCGGGGCGCTTTTTTTATGCCTGTTTCAGGAGCTTCAGCGGAGTCGGATCCGCGAAGCTGGCGTCCAGCTTTTCGGCCTCGCGCCGGAAGCGGGAGTCGGTGACTTCATCATAGATCTTGAGGATCATCTTAGCATCTGCATGGCCCATCCATTTGATGCAGGTATTCAGCTCAACGCCTTTATCACGGCACATAGTGCAGAAGGAATGGCGGAGGTCGTAGGGAACGACGGTGAAATCCTTCCAGGGCGGGAGCTGGCCACCGGCGGCCAGGATGGCCTTGTGCTCCTTCGTCTTCCCGTACCACCGGCGCTCGCATCCGTTGATGGCCTTTTCCATGCAGAACACATACGATTCCCAGGCTGATTTCCACGCCTGGACGCTGACACGCTCTCCGGAGGCGCTGGTAACCAGATAGCCGTGCTTCCCTTCCAGGGCTTTCCGGAGGGGGGCAAGCAGCGGGATCGTCCGCCGGGCGTTGTCAGTTTTCCCTTTGGAGGTGATCATGTAATGGTTCTGCCCGTCCAGATGGGCAAAGTCGGAGAGGGTGACCGTTCCCGCGTCAAAATCAACAGCCTTGTCAATGTCCAGCGCTTTGGCCTCCTGCGGACGGATCCCGGCGTAAAGCATGGCCATGACTGCGGCGTGGGCGCGGTGATCCGTGCAGTAATGATCTATCCACCACCGTTCCTGATCCGTGATGGCGCGATGACTGCCGACGGTTCCGGCGTGAGGCTTCGCATCCTTCGACCGGGCGGGATTGATCCGGCAGAGCCCGTTCTCGACGGCTGAGTCGAAAAGCGCGGAATAGATCTGCTTTGCGCTGTTGATATAGGACTGCGACAGGCCGAGATAACGCGTGGAATAAACCTGCTTGATCTGGAGGGGCTGCACATCGCAGAGGGGAACGTTTCCGATCTGGGAAATCAGATGATCCAGATGGATGGCCAGCTGATGATAGGTGCTGTCTGAGACAGCGGGCCGGGCGATGGGCAGCCAGGCCGCCGCATACCGGGCCACCGTGACGGAAGGGTCAAAGATCTGACCGGCCTTCTCCGCTTCCTTATATGCGTCTCTGGCCGCGAAGGCTTCGTCCTCCGTGTAGCCGTAGAACCATTCTCCCTTATACCGGCAGGCATACCGCCCATCCGGGCGACGCTTCAGGTGCTGTTTCTTCGGGCGTGGCATGGGATCACCTCCTTATGCGGTGTGGTCAGTCGCGGTAGATTCGAAAGAGGTGCCTTTTTCCTGATTTTCTCTGGCGCTGTTCTCAAGGATTAACAAGGCGGCTTTTCGACAGTCGGGTGAAGCTTTTCGATACGCAGAGAGGATACGAGATTCGTCTGAAGTAAGAATCTCAGGCTCATTCAGGAAAAGCAAAGGATCCAGTTCTAAAATTGATGAAAGAGCGGAAATCTTGTCGCGCTTCATTTTCCGAATGTCTCCGCTTTCCCATCGTGAAACCGTGGCCTTGGAAACACCAACCGCGTGGGCGACATCGTCAAGGGTCATATTCAATTCCTTGCGCTTCTTTGAAATAACATCCCCTATTCTCATCATGGTCACCTCCTGAGCAAGGAAGATGATAGCATAAGTTGCGCAAAAATGCAAAATATTTTGCAAAAATGCTTGACAACATAAAATTACGAGTGTATTTTAGATATGGTTGTTGCGTAAACACGAAACTTCTGGAGGTGAAATAGAGTGAAAGAGTATCTTTTGAGGCAAAGGATCAGAGACGCAGGGATGAATATTGGAGAGTTCTGCGAGGCGGCCGGATTTGTAAGGGCTACATTCGACAGAAAAATCACAGGTAAGAATGAATTCGACAGAGAAGAGATCTGCCGGATCAGAGACACCCTGCAGCTTTCTGACGAAGACATCCGCGATATTTTTTTTGACAAAGAAGTTGCGTAACCATGCAACATTAAAGAAAAGGAGGAATCATCATGAACGAACGGCAGCTGCAGCTGATCATGCAGATCGTCCGGGAACAGCTTTCGGATTATCTTGCGGAGGCACTGGTTGAAGATCTCGACAAGAGCATCGAAGAGGCCATCAGCGACAACTTGGAAACATTTGATCTCCTGAAGGAACTCTGAAAGGCGGACTGAAATGGACGGAATCCAGATAAGCATGTTCGACACACCTTCCATCATCGGAGAGGAAGATTGGTTTTCAGTCAGCTTCCGGGAACAGGTTCACCGTGGAAGCGGATTCGAGGGCGGAAAGCTCCGGATCTATGCAGCGGCCTCACTGATGGACAGGGATAAACTGGCAGACTTCATCCAGGAAGAACATGGGATCGGCGGCAACACGGTCAAGGATGGATTCTGTGATTACAACAGGCGCGGGTTGATAATCAAGAAATGGAAGACCAATGAAGAACGTCACTATCCATGGTGGAAAGTACGGGATGAGGTACTCCGGCAGATTCATGCCGCGCAATACCTAACAGATGAAGAGGCCCGGCAATGGCATGAGATCATCGAAAAGAGTGGCGGGGCTATCACATTGCCAAAACCGAGAATGCATTATGAATAAGGAGAAAGAGAAATGAGCATCGATCAGAGAACACTGGATCTTCAGCAGATCGCAATCGACATCGAAAAGATGGTCAACCGGCACATCGTGGATCCGATCACGATCGTCTATGTGCAGATGACGAAGAAGGTCAGGGAAGAGGACAGGCAGCTGCAGCGGTTCCGGGTGACGGAAGGGGACGAATACTTCATGATCAGCCGGGGAGAAACGCTGCTGTATGTGGTCAACGTCACGGCGGACAGCTACATCACAGCGGCGCACGAACTGATGGCGCAGCTTGCGAGAAAATTCTGAGAAAGGGGGGAGAGACCATGAGCCTGAAAAACGGAGTCTGGCATGACGCGGAGCTGGATCCGCCCAGGGCGGATTATCACGGGAAGCCGCTGCTGGCCGTGCGGGAGATCGGGAAGGGGAGCGAAGGATACCGGAAATATGACATCGTGACCTTCTACGCAGATCTCCTGCATGCGCCCAGCTGCATCTGGGACGGGAAGTACAGCAAGAGCGGCGTGATCTACTGGATGCCGCTGCCGGAGATCCCGAAGGACTGAGAAGGAGGCGCAGCATGGACAGGCTTTACAGCGTGGAGGAGATCATGGATCGGTACCGCTGCGGAGTACGCACGGCCCGAAAGTACATGGGCGAGATGGGCGCGATCAAGACGAAGCCGATGCTGGTGACCGAGACAGCCATCCTGAAATGGGAAGAGAAGAAGCAGGAGAGGGCGGAGGTTCAGCAGCCGGAGCCCCGGCAGAGGAAGCAGAAGAAAACGATGTCCATCGTGCCGGTGCCGCCGAAGCCGGGACAGTATATCAGCCGGGTGAGACCAAAGAACATAAAAAGCGCCCTCTGATGCTGCAACATCAGAGGGCATGCACCAAACTGGGCAGAGAAAGGTACAGGAGGATTATAGCATGAGAACCCGCAAAACAAAACCCCCGCGTGAAACGATGATCGAACGCCTGGGAGGAAAGGCGAATGTGATTGCGATGTTCGTTTTTTTCATCATCTCCATGACGGTCGGCATGATCCTGATCGACAGCGAAGCCAGGAAGGCGGAGGAAAGCCAGTATCTCGACAGCTGGGAGATCACCCAGAACAGGAACATCGAATGGACATGGGCCGGGAAGGAGTGAAGCTGGAGAATGTACGGGAGTGCGTTTAGTAATAACTGGATCTGGGCAGGCACAGAGCATGAGAGAAGAGTAGATCCGAAGACCGGGAAGGGTGCCATGAAGCGGCCCAGGAAGATGACCGGGAAGACCACCAAAAAACCGGAGAGCGGAAACTACTGGATCATTACCAGCGTGAAGGACGGGGCGCCGTATTACCTGACGGAGATTGACAGCCCGGCAGGGTGCAACGTGACCTATACATGGAATTCGGGAAAGGAAGGGCTGAGAAAGGCCGTGATCTTCCTGAATGAAAACGAAGCCTGGGACGTGGCATACAGGTGCCGGGGGTTTGCAGTCACGAAGACGGTGATGAAAAGAAAGGCGGAGGATCAGCATGACACTGACGAAGATTGACAGGATGGAGCATATCGAAGACATCATCCAGAAGCACATCGAAATGAAGGAGAAGCAGATGGAAAGCCTGGGCACGATGACGGATCCGGAGATCTGCAGAATCCGGAATATGTATCTGCTGGATCTGGGAGAGCTGCGGAGGAACCTGATCAGCATCCGGCACAAGATCGAACTGGAATACGCCACGAAGAAAACGAGGGAGGAATATCATGACCAGATCAAGAGCTTTGTTGAAAGCTGCAATGTGGGCGGACAGTATGCGCAGGATCTGCGGAGACGTCGGGTTCAGGGGTACCCTCCCCGCGCCGGGAACGGCGGAGCAGTATCACATGTGGGAAGAGATGGCGGATATTTTCCGGACGATGGCCAGGGAAAGCGCCGTTGAACAGTTGGCGGGGAAGGACGATGACGGGGAATAAAGGAAGATGAAAGCGGGAACGGTAAGAGGGGCTGATCAGCGCGAATTTGTAAAAGCATTTAATGGAATATGCAATTGGAACAACAATTGGGAACGGTGGAATGACATGGTTAAGTTGTTTGCCGTTTCGATTGCAAACAGCGTGGATCGGAACAATTACGAGGAGAGAGAAAAAGAATATAACCGGATCCGTGGACGTTATAAACCGCAGGAGTTTGAAGGCTTTGTCACTTGCTTTGGGCTGCTGATTGAGAGCTTGGAACGAAATCCTTTTCAGGACTTCCTTGGTCAGATGTACATGGAGCTTGAAATGGGGAGCCAGTTTCATGGACAGTGCTTCACGCCATTTGGAGTATGTCAGGCCATGGCAAACATGGTGATACGGGAGGACGAAGTCCGCAAAGAGCTGGACGATCATGGATGGATCTGCATCAACGATTGCGCGTGCGGAGCTGGAGCCACATTGATCGCTGCTGCAGAAAGACTTTATCAGCTCGGCATCAACTATCAGCAGAGGGCACTGGTTATAGCAGGGGATATAGATCAGACAGTGGCCATGATGTGCTACATTCAGCTGTCGCTGCTTGGATGTGCCGGGCGTGTGCGAATTGCAGACACCCTGACAGATCCTGAAACAGGCCCGGTTCTCATTGGGAACGGCGGGCCGCATACATGGTATACTCCGATGTTTTATTCTGGAATATGGTCTGGCCGCGTATTTGCCTTGAAAGCCAATCAAATGTTTGCAGGGCAATTGAAAAAGGCGGCTTCAGCTGCAGCGGAAGTTAAAAAGGAGGAAAAGGAAGATGGAGAACGCGGAGGGATCCAAATTTCATTCTTCGACTGACGATAGAGATGAATTGGCCGACAAAATCGCGGACGCATTGAATATCCAGGAAGGGAAGGCACTGATTCTCGGAATAATGTCTGGATTCGATATCAGCAAGAAACAGACAGCGCTGATCGTTTATGACGGGGGCCAAACAGATTACCTGATTAAGCGGTTTCTTGTAGCCAAGAAAGTAAAGGGATGCACACAAAGGACTTGCCAGCTGTACAACGATAATCTGAGGAGAGCTTTCGCATTCATAAACAAAAGCCCATTGCAATGTGATCATACTGATATCCAGGCGTTCATCGCGAGTCTGATCATGAGAGGCTGCGGAAAGGACTATCAGCAGAACAATATGAGAACCCTGAGCAGCTTCTATGGATGGCTGACAAGAGAGGAGATGATCGATAAGAATATCATGCTGAAGATCGATCCGATCAAGAATAAGCCGAAGCAGAAGAAGGCTTTCACGGAAATGGATGTTGAGAAGATCCGGATGGCCTGCAAGACAAAGCGGGAGCTGGCGCTGGTTGAAGTGCTATTGAGCACTGGATGCCGTGTGTATGAAGCCGCATCCATAAAGATCGAACAATGCCAGCAAGAAGAGATGACCATTATCGGCAAGGGAGAAAAGCAGCGTACTGTGTACCTGAATGCAAGAGCACAGCTGGCGATTCAGGCATACGTAAAGGAAAGAAAGGATGGAAACCCTTATCTGTTCCCGGCCAGCATCAATGTCGGCACGCAGGCGAACAAAGCTCCTGCGCTGAAGGGGTGGGCAAACTGGTATAACTATCCGGAACAGGTCAGCAAGGATTCTTACAGCGATAACAGCACGCTCGAGGCGATCATCCGGGGAATTGGCAAACGCGCTGGAGTAAAGCAGTGCCATCCTCACAGGTTCCGCAGGACATGTGCAACAATGGCCCTTCGCCGCGGAATGGATGTGACGCTGGTGCAGAAAATGCTTGGCCATGAGAGCCTCGCAACAACGCAGCGGTATCTGGACATTGCGGAGGAAGATCTGAAGTCAGCGCATAAGCGCTATGTGATTTGAAGGGGATTACAGAAAGTGTTGGTGGATTGCAGGTGAAGTCGGATGATTGATATCAGAGAAGTTGACGGACTATGGTGCGATGATATCACTTTTTGCAGAATGCATTGTGAGTTGATGAGCTGTCCAAGAAACAGTAAGCACATCCGTGACAGGACGATCCCTCATAGCTTTTCTGTAGAGATTCCAGGCGATTGCCCAAAGCGTGCTGATAAAAAGGAGACGAAACGAAATGGAAAAGTCTGAAATCATGAGGCGGCTCGAAAAAATAGCCAGTCACGCAGTACACGTCGTAGGAGAAACGCCTTTTGTAATGAGCCTGGACGATGGGATAGCGGTAAAAGACGCCATTGCTTTGCTGAAAGAGCAGGAGCCGAAGAAGATAATCAGAAAGCAAATGAGTTGTGAGGATCCAGACGGTACGATTACTTACTATGCAGAGTGGCATTGCCCACATTGCAACAAAGTTGTGCAAAAAGGATTTGGTTCGCCTTGGCTCAAGTATTGCTTTAACTGTGGAAAGCCTATTCTGTGGGATTAGAGGTGGTGAACTGAGAATGAGCTGCGAAGGATTGAGCAAAAAGCAGATGCGTCACCTCATTCAGGGGTGGAGTTGCCCATATTGCGGAACGCGATATATGGACAAGAAAGAACAGGAAGATTGCAAGCGTAATTGCAGACAGAGGTTCAGCAGGACAGGGAAAAGGCAGTGAAGTTGAAAGAGAAAGAAGATGATCGAAAGTGAACTTATTCCCATGGCTCGAGAAGAAATGCGCAATATGCGGTAAGCGTTTCATTGCCACACCTCAATGGGTTTATCAGATCGGAACGGTTAGAGGGAATCGGTGGTTTTGCTCGTGGGGATGCTTCAGAAAGTGGAAAGCAGAAGCAGAGAAGATTGTTAAACCGGACAGGAGGCGGAACAGGATGAAAAAGCAGGAGCAGCCAAAGGCCAAGTGGTTGGTGTTTAACATCGGGACAGAGTATGAGTTTGCAGAATGTTCAAATTGCGGGTGTGAGCTTAACCCGGATAAATACGACGAATACGACATGCCGCAGCGGTGCTACAAATGCGGGGCCCAGATCACGGATGTCGAGTTTCCGGAGTGATCGGACAGAAGCGGAAGGAGCAAAACAATGGAAGAGAAAAAGAAAAGGATCGATCTCGGACTGGACAATCCAGTCATGACGGCGGCAAAGCAGGCCATGAACGCGATTATAAAGCTTGCCGTCGCCAGGGCGATCGGGACAGGGAGTATGGAAGGCACGGCAACACTCACCGTGCGCTTTGAGCTGGAGGATGCCATCGACCAGAAGACTGGAGAAGCATTCATCATACCGAAGATCGATTACAAGAGCAGGTATGCCGTCCCACTGAAAGACAGTATCGACGGAAAGATCATGGATCCTTGCCGGATCATCCAGAACGGAGGAGGATTCTGTATGATCAGCAATCAGATCAGCATGGATGAAATCATGGAAGAGCTGGGAGAAGAATCATAAACGGACTTTCTTCTATTATATAGAGTCACTCCGGACGGATCCGGAAGCGGGGCGCAGTGAACCCCATTGAGAGCCTTGTATAGAGTATTAATAAATGAAGCATCAGGAAGAACGCGAGAAGGAATATTAGATCCTGATTCGATAGGTGTGTGTGTGACGGAACGGACGACCTCCGGCGGAGGATCAGCGGGCGGCAGCGCGGCAGCTGACAACCACAGGGGGAGGGGGAAGGGGGGAACCGAGCAGGTTCCCCCGGATAGTCCACAGAGAAGGGAGGGCTGGCCATGAGCTGGGAATACGAGGCGCTGTTCAACCGGCAGGATACGCAGGATCAGCAGCTGGATTTCTGGTCGGCCACGCCAACCGCGATCAAGGTCGGGAAGATGGGATACCGGACGCGGACAACCTGGGCGGGTGACAGGCTGGAGGCGGAGGTCTTCCCGATCTACGGACGGGGAGACAATGCCATCGCCAGGGCAGCCAGGCACATGGTCACGCGGGAGGCCCAGCGGAAGCTGAACGACCGCAGGGCAGAACGGAAGCTGATCCTGCTCGCGGAAGCAAACTTCGGAAAGGCTGACTATCACATGACGCTGACCTATGCCGTGGAACCGCAGACGGATGCAAGGGCCATCAGGGATCTGAAGAATTTCTTCGGGCGGGTGCGCCGGATCCGCGCGAGGAAGAAGCTGCCGGATCTGAAATACATCTATGCGATGGGCGGAGGAGAGGGCGAGGAAGAAAAGCGCCTGCACTTTCACCTGATGATCAACGGAGACGGACTCAGCAGGGAGGAGCTGGAAGCCTGCTGGATGATGACGCCGGGCGCGGGCAGGGTGAATACGGACAGACTGCAGCCGAACGAGATGGGGCTGGAGGAGCTGAGCAGGTACTTCTTCCGGCAGCACAGGGATCGGGCGAAACGGCAGGAGGGGATCTCTTCGCGGAGGTACAGCGCCAGCCGAAACCTGAAACAGCCGAAGAGCAGAACGAGCGACAGCAGATGCAGCAATGCCAGGGTGAGAAAAATCGCACACGATATCCGGAACGAGGCGAAGGAAGAGATGGAGAAGATCTATCCAGGTTATCGGTTCGTGGACTGCAGAGTCTTTTACAGCGATGTCATCGATGGAGTTTATATCCGGGTGATGATGAGAAAGATCCAGGGAGGGAAGCGTGATGGAAAGGTATGAGATCCTGACAAGGTACAGATGGCTGATGATGGAGGCAGAGACACTGATCCGTCAGGCGGACAAGGTCATGAAGATCGGGGCGCCGGCGGATATGCGCTCAACATGGCCGACAATGGATAAGCTTCTGGGATTGCCGCGGGGGACAAATGATCCGGAATCAGCCAGCGCTCAGAGCTTCGACGGATATATCAGCCGGCTCCGGGAGAAAGCCGATGAGTTGATTTCCATCTGCGATCAGTTTGAGACTGTGATCGCGCTGCTGACGGACGATCAGGAGAGAGTGATCTGCCGGAAGTATTACGCACTCGGACTGACAGACGAAACCATCGCCGTGCAGGTTCATATGGACCAGAGCACGGTCAACCGGATCAGGAACAGAGCCATCGAGAATCTGAAATCTGCATAAAAAACAATTGATTGCATACCGGAAAGATTGTAGGCTTGTAGCATGGAAATGCATGAAACAAGGATATAGTTTTCAGGAGTGCTTCCGGGTTCTTCTCCTTACCGGAGGCGGGGCACGCTTTGCACCAGTGCGCGAGGAGGGACGGCACTGCATGGGATCAAGATCAAGCCGATGGCCGTATGTGAGAAAGCTGGCGTGGGACAGAGACAGAAAAGCGAGAGCTCCGTGTCACATCTGCGGAATGGCGATTGATTATCATCTGGATCCGTCATCAGCTCCGGATTCCTGGGAGCCGGATCACCTGATCCCGGTCGCAAAAGATCCGGACAGGGAGCTGGATCTGAATAATATCCTGGCATCTCATATGCGATGCAACAGAGCGCGAGGAGATGGAACAAACGGCGAGAACGAGCTCGGAAAAAGGAGCAGAATTTGGTGAAATTCAGCTCTTTTTTTATTGCCTTTTCAGAGGGAGGGGCCAAAAAATCTCGCGCGCGCGATAGAGGAAGAGACCACCGACGGCAGTCTTTTCCCCCTCCGAAAGATCCGGGAATTTTTTTCGGAAATTCTGATTGAGAAAGGCGGCGAAAGCATGACGAAGGCAGAAAAAGCAATGCTCTCCGGGGTGGATCCGGTCATGAAGGATCAGGCAGTAACCGTCTGCCGGATCGAGCGGGCTTTCCGGGCGAAGGTGAAGGAGCTGATCCCGATCTTCAAGGAGGCCGAGGCGACTCAGACCGTCACCAACACTCAGGGAGAAAAAGTCCTGAAGAGTAATCCGGCCATGCAGGAGATCAGAGCAACCTTCCGGGACTATTGCACAATCGTCAAGGTGCAGCAGGATATCCTCGCCAGTAAGACAGCGCCGGTCGAGATGACATCCATCAGCGCTCTCCGGAGTAAGCTGAAGATTGCGAAATGACCGGAAAGACAGAACCTCGGATCTACACTCCGGAGCTGAGACCGCTGACGGAAGAAACGACGCTGGGTTTTGCCTGCATCGAGTACGCAAAGACGGTCCTCCGGAAGACTCTATATCCATGGCAGGAATGGGCGCTGATTCATGCTCTGGAAATCGTGGGAGATCTGGACGGCTCATGGCATTTCAGATATAGGACTGTCCTCTTCCTGATCTCCAGGCAGAACGGGAAGACAGTCCTCTCAGAAGTGATCGCGAGCTTCTTCCTGAATGTCCTCATGTGCGAAAACATTTTCGGAACGTCACTTTCATTGGAGAAGGCGGAGGAAGTCTGGGAAGCTGTCATCAAAGACCAGGAAGATTTTCCGGAGCTCTCCTGCGACATCACGAAGATCTCCAGGACGAATGGAAAGAAAAGACTGGAGCTGCTGTACGGAAGAAAATATAAAGTCGGGGCGCCATCCAGACGGGCGGGCCGCGGTGACAGCAACGACTTGGTGATGCTGGATGAGCTGCGCGAGCATCGCGACTGGGAAACTTGGGCGGCAGCCGTGGCCAGCATCAGCGCGAAGCCAAATGGGATCGTCATGTGCTTCTCGAATGCGGGAGATCCGGAGTCGATCGTCCTGAGGCAGATCCGCGCACAGGCCCAGGGCCAGAAAGCAGATTTCGGAGGAGACATCGATTCCAGCACGCTGGGTCTGTTCGAGTGGAGCTCGAAAGAAGGAGCCGGAATGGATGACTGGGAAGCCCTCGCGCAGGCCAATCCGGCGCTTGGATATGGCCGCATGACTGAGCGTGCGCTGATGGCGAACCGCGCGACATTCCCGGAGGCGAAATTCAGATCAGAGTGCATGTGTCAGCAGGTGGAGACAATCCTTCCTCCACCTTTCCCGGATGGAGCATGGGACAGCGGGACGGATGTCAATTCTTTCATCCCGCCGGAGTCACCTGTTTACTACGGGATAGATCTGTCGCAGGATCGGCGATGGACATCCATCGGGGTCTGCGGCCTGCGAGAGGATGGAAACTGGCACATTGAGCTTGTGGCGCGGAGGATCGGCACGGAGTGGGCGCTGGACTGGTTCAGGGAGAGAGCGCTCAGAGGACGGATGAAGCTCGCGTTTCAGAGCCGGGGGGCTCCTGTCTCAGGGCTGGCGGAGCAGATCTGTACCATTCAGGGAATCGAACGAATCGCGATAGAAGGGCCGGACCTGTCCAACGGATGGGGCCGGTTTTTTGATGCGGTTTGCGCCTGCCTCCCGGATCGGGAGGGAGCAAGGATCTATCACTTGCCGCAGCCGGTCATGGATACGCCGGGACATACCATGCAGCTGAAGCAGATGGGCGGAGGGGTGAAACTGCCGGACCGGATTAAAAGTCCGGATGACATCGCGCCGCTTTTCGCGTGCATCATGGCCTTCACGGCCGCGACAAAAACGACAACGGAAAAGAAAATCTATGAATCCGTTTATGAGAACGGATCAACCCTGACTTTTATTTGATGGAGAGGGGGCGGGTGAATGCCCGGAATCCTTACAAGGTGGCGGACACTATTCCGCCCCATGGTCTACAACATCAGCTTCGGCCCGGATGCGCCGGCACAGGTTCTGAACCTGACGGCCCGGCAGCTCTACAACAGCCAGGACAATCTGGCGGCTGTGGTCAACTTCCTGGCGAACAGCATCGCTCATCTTCCGCTGAAAGTCTATGTCAGGGACGGCAATGACAACAGGAAGCGTGACCGGGACAGTAAGGCGGCGAGGGTGTTGTGGCTGCCGAACAGCGACCAGACGGAGTATGAGTTTATCCGCGCTCTGATGGTCGAGTATTACGTTTTCGGCTGCGTGTACGTATGGGTCCTGCCGGATCCTGACAGCGAAAGCGGTCAGCAGATCCGGATTATTCCGACGGACTGGGTCACCAACACGGAAAAGACCACAAGCTACGGCCCCGGGAAGATCACCGTGACCAGCACTGCCGGTACGATTGAGATTCCACGGACGGAGTTCGTCCGTTTCTCCATGTACTCGCCTGGCAATCCAGGCGGGTATGTTTCGCCGATCTCAGCTCTCCGACAGACACTGGAAGAACAGATCCAGGCCGGGCGCTTCAGGCGGGAACTGTGGAAGTCTTCCGGCAGGCTGAACGCGCAGATCGTCCGCCCGAAGGACGTGCAGGCATGGTCTGAGGAAACAAAGAAACGCTGGATCGAGGCTTTCCGCGAGGCGTGGGGCGCGAATGGCAGCCGTGCCGGATCCATCCCGCTGATGGAAGACGGTATGGAGATCAAGACATTCAACGCTTCCTTCAAGGAACAGCAGTGGGCCGAAAGCGTGAAGCTGTCCAGGGAGGCGGTAGCAGCTGCATACAGGATTAACCCGTCCCTGGTGTGGCACTCTGACACGCAGACCTATGCCAGCAGTAAGGATAACGCCAGGGCACTGTATGCGGAGTGCCTTGGGCCAGATCTGCAAATGATCCAGCAGAGGATCAATTCCTTCCTTCTGCCGATGATCGGAGCGGCCCCCGGGACTTATGTCGAATTTGATCTGACAGAGAAACTGAAGGGCGACTTCGAACAGCGGGCAAGCGCGATGCAGTCTTCTGTTGGCGGCCCCTGGCTCACCCGGAACGAGGCACGGCGAGACAACAATCTGCCGCCGGTTCCAGGTGGCGATGAGCTGATCGTCCCGCTGAACGTCATCAGCGGCGGACAGGCCAGCCCGACGGATACTCACATGGGCCAGAACGCGGCGCCGGCAGCCTGTAAGTGCGGAATGCACACAAAGGCTGCGGAGGAAGAAAATGAGGAGATCGTGACAGCTAAGGTTTCCAGGAAAGAGCAGGACGAGGTCGGCGCGGTTCTGGAAAAGTTCTTCAAGCGCCAGCAGAAAAGTATAGCTTCGAGGATCGGGGCGGACGCTGACTGGTGGAATGCGGACCGCTGGAACAAGGAGCTCGCGGATGATCTGGAGCCTGTGCTTGACGGGATCGCCGACAGGCACGGCGAAGCGGTCGCAAAGGCCATCGGGACGGAGTACATCGTCGAGAGGACGAAAGCATACCTTCGGGCGTTGGCAGAGGGCCGGGCGGGTGCGATCAACGGCGAGACACGGAAGAAGCTGCAGCAGGCCATGGACGATCTGGAAGAAGGCGAAGAGCTTGGCGAGGTCGTCAAGGATGCTTTCGAGAAGCGATCCGGAGTCGATGCAGCTCTCCTGGGCGGGATGCTTGCGAAGACGGTAGCCGGTTGGGGGACTGAAGAGGCCAGCCGGCAGGCTGCTGAACAAGGCTCCAGAAAGCGCATCTATAAGGAATGGGTCACCGGCCCGAATGCCAGGGAATCGCATCTGCTGATGGACGGCGAGCGGGTGCCGATTGACGAACTGTTTTCTAACGGCGCGGACTGGCCTGGAGATGACTCGCTGGATCCGGACGAGTCATGCGGGTGCAACTGCTCCACGCGGGTCATCATCATCGAGGAATGAGGAGGGAAAACCATGAAGACGAAAGAGTTTGAGGTCAAATACAAGGACGAAGGGTCAGGAAGCATCGAGGGATACGCCTCGACCTGGATCCGGAAGCCTGACAGCTGGGGAGACGTGGTTGCCGCGGGAGCCTTCGCGAAGACGCTGAAGGAGCGCTGGAACGGCGGCAAGGGCATCCCGTTCCTCTGGGCGCATCAGATGGACAACCTCAAGAGCTTTATCGGAACCGCGGACGCGGATGAGGACGATCACGGCCTTCACTTCGTGGCCACGTTCGACAATACCGAAGAAGCGCAGAAGGTCCGGTCTCTGTACAAGGACGGAAGGCTCAGGAAGTTCTCATTTGCGTATGACGTCAAGAAGTGGGCGGACGTTAAGCTGGACGACGGACAGCACGCGACCGAACTCCAGGAGCTGGATCTCTATGAGATCTCTGCGGTGACCGTACCGGCGAACGATGACGCCTCTGTCGTGGACGTGAAGTCCGGGCGGAGGAACTCGAAGGCCGACGAGGACAAGATCAAGCAGGCTATCTCTCTGCTCCAGGAAGTCCTGGGCATGAGTGGCGAGGAGAACGACGACGACGGGGAGGACGAACCGGAAGCCAACGCGGAGGCGGAGGAGCAGAAGGCGAGCAACCCGGAGAAGGCGGGACTCCTGGAATACATCAAATCTATCTGAGGAGGACAGAAGCATGTCTCTGAAAGAAGAGCTGGCCCAGCTCAAGGGCAACCTGGCCGCGCTGAAAGAGCGCATCGAGGCCGACGATCAGGAAGCCATCACTGAAGGAGTTCGGCTGAAGGCCCAGATCGAAGAGAAGGAAGCCGCTATCGAAGCGGCGGAGAAAAAGGCCGGTCTGCTGAACGTGATCGGCACGAAAGAAGAGGAGGACAGCACCGTGGAAGAGAAGAAGACCGCCCTGGAAGAGTTCACCGCGAAAGCTGCGGCGACCGACAAGAACGTGAAGGGATGGAGCGTGAATGCTCACATTAAGGCCGCTACGACCGTTGTGACCGGCTCCACCATGACCGACTACGACCGCGCTGTTGCTCCGCAGCCCAAGCGCGTCGCTGCCGCTGATTTCTTCGCCAATGCGACCATCTCCGGCAACGCCATCACCTACTTCAAGCAGGGTGCTTATGAAGGCAGCCCCGCCGTGACCGCTGAAGGCGGGAAGAAGCCCCAGAACAGCACCAGCTTTACTCCCGTGACGCTGCCCCTGTCCAAGATCGCTGCCTACATCAAGGAGACCGACGAGATCCTGTGGGATCAGGACTTCCTGGCCTCTGAAGTGCAGAACAGCCTGATCTATCACCTGGGCACTGTGGAAGATTCCACAATCGTCTCCACGGTTGCCGGTACCAGCGGAATCGGCGCGGTGACCTACGCCTCCGCCACAGAAGAACTGGCTGACGGCATCATCGCCGGAATCATGAATGTCAAGCAGAACAGCGCCTATGACGCTTCTGTTGTCATCATGAATCCCGCTGACTACCTGGCTGCTCTGAAGGCCAAGGATGCCAACAAGCAGTACATCGGGGGTGGCTACTTCTCCGGCGCTTATGGCAACGGCGGCTACACCATGCCCACCTCCATCTGGGGCGTTCCGGTGTTCTGCAACAGCGGCATCACTTCCGGCACTGCAATCGTTGCGGCCCGTCAGGCTGTGAAGATCTGGCGCAAGGGCGGCCTCGACGTGAAGCTCTACGAGCAGAACGAAGACGATGCCCTCTACAACCGTGTCACCCTGCTGGCCGAAGAGCGGCTGGCCTGCGCGGTCGTCGACCTCAAGGGCGTCTGCAAAGTTGCTGCGGCGACCTAATTAGCAAAACGGGGAGGGCAGTCCGCCCTCCCCTCCATCTTTGAAAGGCGGTGAAACCATGCTGAAGATCTACTCTATCGGTGGACAGCTTTACCAGTTTGAGGAGGGCAAGCAGCCCGCCGGAGCGGTCGAGGTCGGGGCCAAGACCAAGGCGGTCGAGCCGCCCAAAAAGGAAGCGCCCAAGCCCGCAAACAAGGCCAAGGCGGTGAAAACGAAATGAGCCTTGCCACGAACTGGGGATATACCATCACGGGTGTGGATACTCTGGCGGATATGCTGACCCAGGCCGATTTCAACACGATGACCGCGAACAAGTTCGCCGGTGATGTGCGGATCCCGGCCAGCCTGTCGGCTGCGTCCATGGGTGTTCGGAACCACTGCGGATGGCACGTATCCCCGCCGCTGGCCTGTGAGTTCTCTGAGCGGCTGCTCTATGGGAACGGCAGGATTAAGCGGGTCAATAATGACTTCCTTGTGCAGCTGCCGGCGGCGTTTGTCACGGCTGTTTCGGCAGTCACGATCGACGGCGAAGCCTGGACGGACTACGCCTTCGAACAGAACGGAATCGTACGCCTGTTCGATGTCTCGCCGGCATCCAGAAAGACGGAGATCACCGTAAGCTATACGGCAGGCATTCCGGATACCCTGATGGGATCGATCAAAGAGATCATCTCCGGACGGGCCACAAGGGCACTGGTTGCGCCGAACGGCGTGTCCAGTGAGAGCGCCGGCGGCGTTTCCATCTCATACAGCGCGAGCTGGTCGAATGGCGGAGGAGCGGGTGCGCTGCAGTCAACGGATCTTGAAACCCTCGAACCTTACAAGGTGAAGGGGGTGTTCTGATGGCACTGCCTTCCTGGGCAAATGACATCGTGACCAGGATCCGTGCCGGCACGATCGAAGAGCGCGGGACCATCTATCCTGACTGGGACCATCCGGACGAACTGACCATCGGCGGATGCTCCATGCAGCCTGCCGGGACGTCGCTCTCCCAGGACGGGCGTATACAGGGTATCACCGACGGATACACCTGTTATATGCCGCCCGGATCGGATGTGCGTGCCGGCGACCGGATCGGGTATAACGGAAACGTGTACACGATTAACGGTGACCCCAGGATCTGGAAGTCCCCGACCGGAAGAGTGTCCAACATAGTGTTGAACCTCGAAAGGTGGGAAGGCTGATGGAGAAACGCGTGGAGATCGAGTTCATTTCAGCCGGCTTTGAGAAGATCCTGACGAGCTCCGGCGTGCAGAGCGTCGTGTCTGACAAGACAAACGCGATCTGTGCCAGGGCGAACGCCGCCAACACGCGCGGCGGTGATGGATTCGAAGGAAATGTAAGACTGACTCACGCATACCGGAGCAATCGTTATGTGGGATTCGTAGGCACGACAGACAGGGCCAGCCGGATTGCAGAGTCAGAGGACAAGGTATTGAGTGGGGCGGTGATGTAGTGGTCATTCAGACGTCGATTGATATCGAGGATGAGATTCAGAAGATCCTGAACGCGTACATGACGACCTACTGCCGTCCGCTCCCTGCCAACTTCACGACCCCGTGCATCCTGGTGACGAAGGTCGGAGGATCCGACACGAACACCATCGACACGGCGGAAGTGGTGCTTGACAGCCGTGCACAGCGAGAGCCTCAGGCTGTCGATCTGCTCAACAAGGCGGTCGGCATCCTGCGGAAGATCTCCCGGGAGAGCACGACACCTGTCAGGCATATCCGGGTAACATCATCCGGCAGCTGGGGCGTTGACCCTGTGCGTCCGGATCTGGCGATGTGCTCCGCGCGTCTGAGCGTGACAGCGCATCTGGAAACCAAAACAATTTGATGGAGGTAAAAACAATGACGAATGACGTCAACATCGGCGTGGGCCGCGTGTCCGGTATGTTCTACTATGCGCCTGCCAGCGATGAGCTGACGATGCCCACTTTCCCCAGCGACACCCTGGCGGAGTCCTTCGTCGAGGGCGGCTTCATCTCTGAGGACGGCCCGACCCTGACCCCCTTCGGCAGCGTGGACGTGATCCGCGACTGGAGCCGGACTGCCCGGCGCCAGGTGATGACCGAGAAGGGCACCGTTCAGGTCTCCCTGATCAGCACCACCAAGGACAGCCTGACCGCAATCTTTGGGGACCGCGTGACCGAGACTGCCGCGACGGCCACCCATGGCAAGCTGCTGAACGTGGACATGAGCCAGGGACCGACCAGCAATCACTATGCGTTCGTCTTCATCGGCAAGGACGGAGACGACGAGTTCATGATTTCCAGCGCGGACTGCACCGTGACGGAGGTCGGGGACGTGGCCTTCAATCCAACCGGCGCGATCACCTGGGCCCCCACCATTGAGGGCGACTGGAAGTTCGTGAAGGACGACGGCCAGAAGACTGGCCAATAAAGGCACATAAAAAGGAGCGAAAAACATGGCTGATTACATTGTCAGAAAACGGACCGGTTTCACATTTGCACTGGAGGGCGCCGACACGGTATACACCCTGCCGGCGCTTTCCAGGCTTTCTTTCGCGGAGGCGGAGCTGATGCGGAAGATCGACGAGGCGGAGGACTTGGAGAAGCGCGGGAAAATGGTTAAGGAATTTATTCTGAGCCATGCTCCGGAGCTGGAGGACGCTGACATCGGCGATATGGAGTATTTCTCAATCTTCAACAGCTACGCCATGAGCGAGGGGAAAGCGAAGATGGGGGAATCATCGGCCTCAGCGGATTCGTAAGCGAACACCGCGAGGCGGTAGAGCATGATCTGTTAACGGCAACTGGACACAGCCTCGAAGCAGTCGGGCGCACTCTGCCATGGAGTGCGCTCGGCTCTTTTTTAAAATATCTGGATCCGTCATCGGCCACCGTGCGGGAGATAGATCCGGAGGTGTCCGCATGGGCCACAACTTACAAAACGAACTTAATGCTGGCAGATGTGATCGATTATCTGGCGCAGCTGACGGCAATCCTTATAAAGGCGCACGGTGGACGGCCTCGCAAGCCGAAGCCGTACCCGCGTCCGGGCGACGCAAAGAAGAAGTCAAAGACCTTTGGCGGTAAGGCATCGGCGATGCCGCCGGATAAAATGCGGGAATGGATAGAGAAACGGAGGGAGAAGCATGGCTGAAGGCATCGAGGTCGCACGGGCATTAGTTACGATTGTCCCGACCATGGAAGGTTCCCAGGCCGAGATGACGAAGCAGATCACCTCCGCAGGAAACGAGGCTGCCGACAAGGCCGGGAAGAGCTCCGGAAGTAAGTTCACCGGTAGCTTCGGCAGCAGCGTCAAAAAAGGCGCGACGGTCATGGCCGCTGCGATTGGTGCAGCGGTTGCCGGCACGGGGGCCATGGCCAAAGGTCTCTATGACGCTGCATCCGCTACAGCAGCGTATGGCGATAACATCGACAAGATGTCCCAGAAAATCGGCCTGTCGTCGGACGCCTATCAGGAATGGGATTTTATAGCGCAGCACAGCGGAACAAACATGGAATCGCTGAAGATGGCCATGACAAAACTGTCCACGGCTGCCGCGAATGGCTCTGACGCTTTTGAAAAGCTGGGGATCTCCACGGAAGAAGCCCAGAACATGAGCCGGGAGGAACTCTGGAACCGGTCTATTTTGGCCCTGACAAATATCAAGGATGAGACAGAGCGGGCCAGGATCGCACAGGAGCTGTTTGGCCGCGGAGCGACTGAAATGGGCGCTTTGCTCAACACTTCTGCCGCTGACATCGAGGCCATGAAGAATCAGGCACATGAGCTGGGGATTGTGATGTCAGAGGAGGATGTGAAAGCATCCGCTGCTTTCCAGGACAGCCTGCAGAACATGACCCAGGCTTTTTCCGGCCTGAAAAACCGGATGACATCGGAGTTCTTGCCGGGCATTACGTCCGTTATGGACGGCCTGACACAGATATTCGCCGGTGACTCTGCGAGCGGTGTTGCTCTGATCAAGGACGGCATAGCCAGCATATCCGAAAAGATCAAAGAGGTGCTGCCGACCCTGGTTGAGACCGGCGGAGAGATCATGAAGGCTCTCCTGGACGCCATCACGGAGAACCTCCCGGAACTGATTCCGCTGGCTACGAATATCCTGACAACCCTGGGCGGCGCGATCGTTGAGGCGCTGCCGACACTGATCACCGCCGGCGCTGATATCATAGTCAGTCTGGTCGGAAGCATCGTCGAACATGCGCCGGAGCTGTTGGAGGGTGCGGTCGCCGCTGTCGGTGCGCTGACGGGCGGTATTGCGGATCTGTTCCCGACCATCATCGAAAAGGGCGGGGAGATGATCACCAACCTGGTCTCCGGGATCGCTGGAGAGACAAAGGACGGGTCCAGCCTGTTCACGACCATTGAGACGGCGCTGCAGAATGTCCTGGGGAAACTCGGGGATTTCCTGCCGCAGATCTTTGACGCGGGCGGGAAGATCATCGGCCAGCTGGTCAATGCCATCGGGAATGAAGAAAGCGGCCTGCCGAACATTCTGAAGGCGTTTGGAAGCTTCGGCAAGGACATTATCGTGGCGCTGGATGAGCACGCGCCAGGGATCGCAGAGGCCATCAAGACGATCATGTCCGGGTTTGAACCATTCATCCCGGCTATCGAAAAAATGGTGACAACGGTCGCTGAGCAGCTGCCCAAAATCATTGAATCCTTTAACGGAATCGTGAAGGAGATCAGCCCGATCATCGACAGTATCAGCAGCCTGATTAACCAGATCGGGGACACAGTCGCTACTATTGTTGACAGCATCGGCACAAATCTCACTCTGATCGTGGGTGCTTTCAGCAGCCTTAATGAATCGCTCGCCACACCGATCACGGCAATCGGTGAGGCCATCAGCGGGATCATCGACTCCATCTCTGATGGCGTCGTGAAGATCAACGAATCTGTTGCAGGTATTCTTGAAAAGCTGGCGGGGGTCTTTGACAGCATCGGGAACGCTGCCACAAAGGCCGGTGAAGGCTTTTCCACGGTCGCGGATGCGGCTATCCGGCTGGCGAATCAGACGAGCGTATTTGACCTGGTCGCCACGCTGGGCGGGATTGCCAGGGGAATCGGCGATATCACCAATAAGGCCAACGACATGGCCAATAAGAAGATCGCTGAAAAGCTCGAAACGCTCGGCCCGGCTCTGCAGGTTGTCACTGACGGATCAAACGGTATTGACGTCTCTGCAATCAATATTTCCAGCCTGGCAGAATCCATCAAGGATCTAAATACCGAAACCAAAGATCAGAACATCGTCACGAACCTGGACCGTATTACAGGATCGATCCGGGGAATCTCTGATCAGGCATTCGCGACAGGCGAAGAGCTGAGCGTGTTCGTTTCGACAGCCAAAGAGGATTTTACAACCTTCTCCACGGATTCGCAGACCATCCTGACCGGGATGGAAGAAACCTTCAAGGGCAAGAACTACAACTTCAAATACTACATGAAGGACGCCATCGACAATATTAACCTGCTGAACCTCAATCCGCTGGTGGAGACCATTCAGAACGCGCTGGCAGCCATCGAGAATATGTTTGCAAACACCAGCTGGACCCTGCCTCATATCCAGACGCCTCACTTCTATTGGTCGGGCGTCTGGGACACGGACGGTTCAGACGGCAAGATGAGCGCCCCGTCCCTCAATGTGAGATGGTACGACAAAGGCGGCATTTTCAACCAGCCAACCGTGATCGGCGTGGGTGAAAAAAGGCCCGAGTTTGTGGGCGCTCTGGATGACCTGCGTGATATCGTCCGCGAGGAAGCGGGCGCGCATGATGTGACCATTAATGTGTACGGGGCGGAGGGTCAGGACGTCCGGAAGCTGGCCGACATCGTGATGGATCGGATCCAGCACAGCATCGACAGACGGGAGGCGGCTTTTGCATGATTACATGGAATGGAATCACATCGGACAGCCTCGGGATCTTTGTCGAGTCAGCTCCGGAGTACGTGAAGCCCAGACGGAAGGTTGATGTCTATTCCGTCCCAGGCCGCAGCGGCGATATCATCCGTCCGCAAAATGCCTGGGAAAATGTCAATCAGGTCTATGAGATCTTCGCTGGGGACGGCACACAGCACGCCGTCCCTGGTGCTTTTTCTGCGGTAGCAGCCTGGCTGTATGGTCCTGCCGGCTATCAGCGCCTGGAGGACGATTTTGACCCTGCACATTTTCGCCTGGCACACTTCGACGGGCCATTTGATATCGAAAACCTCATTACCCGTGTGGGCCGTGCGTCCATCACTTTCGACTGCAAGCCCCAACGCTTCCTGAAAAGCGGCGAAACGCCTGTGACGATGATCGTCCCGGGGACGATCACCAATCCGACCGCGTTCGCATCCAGGCCGCTGCTGCTGGTCACAGGCGGAGGAGTTGAGGGGACCGTGACTGTTAACGGGACCGTGTTTGCGATCAGCGACACGACCGTCCCGATTTACATCGACTGCGACAGCATGAACTGCTACGACGGCAGCGGAAACAACAAAAACGCGATTGTGTCGAGCAGCACAAGCGAATTCGCCACGCTGGCCCCCGGGGCCAATCAAATCGGATTCAGCGGTGCTGTCAGCACCGTACAGATTACACCCAGGTGGTGGGAGCTCTAAGGAGGTGGAGCGATGATTCCTGTACTGCATCCGGCTGACTCCACCAGCTGGGCGTCCTTTGGCCTTGGGGCGCTGTCCGATGCGATCTCCTGTGAAGCCACAGAAGAGCGCAACGGACAGTATGAGCTGGAAATGACCTATCCGGTCAGTGGGCAGCATTACTCAGAGCTGGCGCTGCGGAGGATCATCCTTGCGAAACCGAATTTTAACGACCCGCCGCAGCCGTTCAGGATCTATAAAATCTCCAAACCGCTGGCCGGAATCGTTACCGTGAACGCCCAGCACCTATGCTATGACCTTAGCGGATATGTTGTCGGCGTCTTTTCCGCGGTGGGTGTCCAGTCCGCACTGGCAGCCCTGACCGCTAACTGTACGCCAACGCCGTGCCCGTTCACGTTCTCATCGGACATGAGCAGCAGCACAGGCACGTTTGACGTGCACAAGCCGGCATCAATTCGTGCGCTGATGGGCGGTACCACAGGATCTCTGATTGATCACTGGCATGGCGAATGGTCCTATAACGGATATGCCTGCCGGTTCGACGCCAACCGTGGCACGGATCGGGGCGTAACAATCCGCTATGGGAAAAACCTGACCAGCATCGAGCAGGAAGAAAACAACGCCAGCGTTTATACAGGAATCTATCCTTTCTGGTATAACCAGGACACTAAGATCCTTGTCACGCTGCCGGAAAAGACGATCGACGCGCCGGGGTCTTTTTCCTTCACCAAGATCTGCCCGGTGGATCTGAGTGACCAGTTCGAGGAACAGCCGACAGTGGCTGCCCTCCGGGCCGCAGCTCAGGCGTACATTGACAGCCATGATATCGGTGTGCCGGCTGTCAATCTGCAACTGGGCTTTGTGCAGCTCGAAGAGATCAAAGAGCGTGTTGATCTGTGCGACACAGTACACGTCTATTTCGATGCGCTGGGCGTCAATGCCTCTGCAAAATGCGTCCGCACCTGTTGGGATGTTCTGGGGGATCGGTATAGCCTGATTGAGCTCGGGACCATTCGGGCATCCATCGCGGGCACGATCGCAGGCATCCGGGAAACGGCTGATCAGGCTTATACAGCGACGTCCACACTGGCGGACACGGCCAGGAATGTCTCTGAGAGGATCACAGGCCAGCTGGGCGGCTATGTTGTGATGAACGACACCGACAACGACGGCCAGCCGGACGAGATCCTGATCATGGACGCGCCGGACAAAGAAGAGGCTGTCAATATTATCCGGCTGAATAACGGCGGGATCGCGTTCAGCCAGGACGGATATCACGGCACCTATGGCACAGCCTGGAGCATTGACGGCCATTTTGTGGCGGACTATATCACATCCGGCGTTCTGCAGGCAAACCTGATCCGGATCCTGGGCACGACGAATTTTTACTGGGACGCGGGAAATATTTACATCATTAACCCGCAGGATGCGAGCCAGCAGATCCGGATAGGCCAGTATGACGGCACGCGGTACGGTATCGGCTTCACGCGTGACGGCGGTGTGACATGGCAGACGGCTATGGATTTTCAGGGGCTGAATGTGTCCGCTACCGGCTTCAGCAAGACCTATGTTTCCATGACGGCGCCTGTCCCGTCCGATTACGGCCTGGACACTTTTAATGTCGGCGACGTGTGGGTCAAATCCGAACGCCGGTACAACTGGAACGAGGTCGGAGAAAACACCTGGACATGGGCGGCGCGGCATACATGGGATCAGCTGGGCGGGGCCGTGAACAGCAACATGTACACCTGGAACGGCGGATCATGGCAGAAGATCTATGACGGCGAGTCCTTCACATCTTTCGAAACCAGACTGACGGTCGCAGAGCAGGAAATCGACATGGCCGTTGCGTCGGTCGCGAGCAAGGGTGTCACCTATATCCAGCTGACGGATCCTCGCAACGATTCCGGCGTAACAGTCAACCTGGGCGACCACTGGATAAAGGCAGAACCCGGATACAGCGAGCTGACATGGAATCGGGCGGCGACATATACATGGAACGCCCTGGCGGCTACGTACGACTGGAACGGTCTGGGCGGCCCGAAGGAGTTCGCCTGGGACGGGTACGAGTGGATCCTGGTCGCTGATCATGGAGCGGTGATCCATAACACCACCATGATCATCGAGACTGACCGGAAGATCACCCTGATGGCTCAGGCTCAGACGGAGATGAATGGTCAGCTGGTGGAGAATACAGCGCAGCTGACCATCCAGGCCAACCAGATCGCGACAGAGGTCAGCCAGCGGAAGAACGGCGAAACGCTGATGTCCAGCCGGATCACCCAGAACGCGCAGGCTATCGCAGCGGAGGTCGAGCGGGCCGCCCGCGCCGATAACGAGCTTCAGCAGAAGACGCAGTTCATGCAGACAAGCGGCCTGATCAGCCTTGAGGCGTTCACGGCTGGGAAAAACGGATCGGCCATGGGTGTGTTGACCAAGGCCGGTATCACAGTGGACGCGAACGGGAAAATCGAGCTGTCTGCACTGTCGAACGGTGTTCAGAGCACGATTAACAAGGCAGCCAGAATCACAGTGGACGCGAACGGAAAGATTGAGCTTTCCGCACTGTCGAACACTGTTCAGGGTGCGGTAAACAAGGCCGCCAGTATCACAGTGGACGCGAACGGAAAGATTGAGCTTTCCGCACTGTCGAACACTGTTCAGGGTGCGGTAAACAAAGCCGCCGGAATCACAGTGGACGCAAACGGCAAAATCGCTTTGTCCGCTCTGTCAACCACCGTACAGGGTACGATTAACAAGGCTGCTGGGATCGTAGTGGACGCGAACGGGAAAATCACCCTGGGCGCCTTATCAACCGATGTCGCGAAGGCGATCAACAAGGCCACCAATATCGCGGTGGACGCAAACGGGAAAATCGTCCTGTCCGCATTGTCGAGCAACGTTCAGGGGACGATCGACAAAGCCGCGAAGATCGTAGTGGACGCGGACGGGAAAATCACCCTGGCTGCATTGTCAAATAACGTACAGGGGGCAGTTAACAAGGCCGCCAATATTTCGGTGGACTCGAATGGGAAGATCCTGCTGACATCACTGTCGGAAGGGGTATACACAGAACAGAGTGGAATTGCCATCACGTCCTCCGGGATTGAGATCTCAGCGAGCAAAAAGCTTAAGATCGCCTCCGACGGTAAGTTTGTTGTCACCTCAACCAACTTCAATATTGACGACGATGGAAACGTGAGTATGACCGGCAGAATCACCAGCACTGCCGGAACTATCGGCGGATGGACGATCGGCACCGACAAACTGTCCAGCGGGACGGGGCAAAACACTATCGCCCTTAACAATGCGAACCCAACGACCGCAGGGCAGCCCGTCATCTATGCCGGCGGTGAGGGCACGGCTGCGCCGTTCTACGTCACACGCGGAGGTGCCCTCCACGCGACAAGTGCGACCATCCAGGGCAACATCACGGTCGACTCCATCTCCTTTAGCAGCGGCGTGACGATGGATGCGGCGAACTTGACCGACGGCACAGTGACATATAGCAAAGGTTCAAACGGCGTCAAGACATCCCTCGACAACGGCGACACGGCCAAAGCGGCCTATGACAGTCTCGTTGCCGGTAGCATAACCGCGGACTATCTGAGGTCGTCAAACCTGTACGGCAAAAATCTTTTCGTCGGGTACAGCAGCGGCTACAGATCTGTCTCTTGGAAGACCATTTCAATCAGCGGAACGAGCTACACGCTGCTCGGATATTAAGGAGGCTAAAAATGTACGAAATGTCATGCATGACGGCAACAGGAAAGGAATTCGAGGTTCGCTTTATGGGTGCAACGGTTGTCGGTGTTACCAGCGTGCTCTATATCGAAATTGTCGGGCACGATCTGGTCGAGCTGGTGCCGGTGTTCGCGGATCCGGACGAAACTGAGACTATCAAGGGACTGATCAAGGGCGAGGTGTCCAAGACATTCACTGGCTATACAAACTTGATCGAGGCCATCGTTCTGGCAGAGTCCCAGAACATCCGGATCGCGCTCACCGTGTCGATGGACACCCTGGGCGAGTAAAAGGAGGAAGTCATGAAACAAGGAGCGATTGTCAAAGCGTATAAGGTGCTTAACAAGATAGGCCAGCAAGATCTTCCGATCCGGCTGGCCTATGATCTTTTCCGCGTCAAGAAGGCGCTGCAGCCTCAGTGGGATTTCCAGCTGGCGGAGGAGGAGAAAGCGATCTCCGGCGCCAGGGAAGAGGAGAACGGTGACATTTCCTTTGATACTCCGGAAGCAGCCGAAGCCTGCAGGGGCCGGCTGGCGGAGCTCGCGGGGATCGACGTGGATTTGAAGGTCACGCCGGCACAGATCCCGCTCAACACTCCGGGACTGAAACTGTCGATGGAAGATATCGAAGCCCTCAGCATGTTTGTGAAATTCAAATAAGAAAGGTGGTACATCAAAATGGCAGCTACAGGAACACCAACCCCGAATATCGGACTCAGACGCCCTCAGGGTACAGATCCGGCCAGCGTGGACGACATCAACTACAATTCCAACCTCATCGACACGAAGCTGGGCGCGGTGGGGAACACCTCCGTTCAGGAACAGATTAATTCGTTAAACAGCAAACTTTCAACTGTGACATTTAAAACTGTTTCGAATGTTAACGATTTTACTGTTGATTTAGGATATGAACCAACATCAGCAAAATTTGGACAGCTTATACTGTTCAATGCTAACCAAGGCTCATTGAACATGATTTCTGTTGGAAATACTATCAATGTAGTAAAAGTAATTGGAAATACTACATTAACTGCAACAGTATCAGGACAAATTATTACAATTCAAGCATCAGGGACATTGTGGGGTGACACTGTTATTATGATTAATCATAACTGACAAAAACAAAGTTAATGGATTATATTGCTGTATTACGTAGTAGTGGG
>Ga0247608_10001671_pt1 | contig 29947 bp, 27 predicted proteins | sample 176DNAGHGlowgp2_FD_193490 | JGI IMG/M metagenome (GOLD analysis project Ga0247608, IMG submission 193490) | Sheep rumen microbial communities from Palmerston North, Manawatu-Wanganui, New Zealand - 1766 DNA GHGlow gp2 | ecosystem: Host-associated > Mammals > Digestive system > Stomach > Rumen ...
AATATCGAAGTTAAAAATCAAAAATCTGCAAAAATAGACGAAATTTTAAATGCTTGAAATCATGCGATTTACAAGCCATATTTGCATATAGTATGCTTTTCTTTGCAAAAAATCACTTTCCCACGCACCATCGACAATCAATTGAATATCAGCGTTCAGTGAGTTTAATCGGTACATGGCTATTTTTCGAAAGTTTTTCGAAAGTAAGCGAAAGTGCAAATGCTTGATAATTAACACCTTGCCGTTTTGACTTGTACCGCGCCTTTTTGCTCGATTTGAGAGTTTCTCGTCTGAATGTATTATCCCGCTGGATTTCAACGAGTTTCTCTTTGTACGCTACATGTTTCAATTGCGCTGCAAAGTTACACATTTTTCACGGAAAACGTGCAGAATGTGCTACTTTTTTATAGTTCATCCCAACGTATAGAATATGATTCTAACAGTTTGATGGGTATTTGCAGTTCTGCAGCGGTCTTGCGCCAGTCTTTGATGGCAGCACGAACCTCCTTAATAATCTCTGATGCTTCTTGGTGTTCAAGCATGTAGCTTTCACTTGCAGAGAGTAAGGCATTGATGTCTGACTCTTCTGTGTATGAGTCTATGAGCAAGCATTGATGCGACTTTGCTCCTGGATTGATATCGTATGCAGGAGAGAGTGTCCAGCCTTTCGGAGTAAGCAGAAAACCATGATTACGGAAGTGGTCATCGGTGTTGCCAAACATAACGTTGAAGGCCACTCTGCGATAAAGCTCGCGGAGATTTTTCCGCACATCTGTACACCCACGAAGGATGAAATCAACGATGTCAAGATAGCCGTTACCTGTGCTGCTGCCAGCACCATCATCAAGACCAAGCAACGACATAGCGGAAGCAAAATGAATGCGACGGCCCTCTGCTGTTCTATCGAAGCGTTCAGAAAGAAGCAGATCACGGTCTTTTGAAATCTTGATGGTGCGCGTCTTTGCCACGTTGATACCAGCCTTTGCCGCAAGTTGGTGCGAGAAGTGCTCAATAAGCTCAGTATTCTCCAGATCCTTTTTTGATGGGAACTTTGCCACGTACAGTTTCCCGTCTGTATCAACCACGTTGGCCTTAGGGCGAGCACCGCCAAGCGAGGTTCCAGGGTCAATCAACTGATCAAGCCAACGCTGTTCTGGTAGTTCATTGCGCTCCTCTGCCGACTCAATCTCATGGCAAGCATCGCACAGGGCACGAAGACTCTCGATAGGTGGAACAAGGTATTTTGCACTCGCGTTGATATAGTCATCACCATCTTCCTCTTTGTAACGTATGCCGCCCATACGGGTGAAGTCTTCGATACCAATAAGGTAGTCGTAATTGGTGAGCATACGTTTCGGTCTGCCTTCCTGTTGGGCAGTCAGTCGCTCTCTGCGGTCAAGCAGTAAACGTCCCCAGCGATCAGGGAATGAATCCTTGACGAAGCCGAATACATTATCATTACCACGAGGATGCTGCAACGAAGGAACATTCATTAGGTCACCGCTCAGCAAAATGCCGCCATGCTGTTTCAGCCACTGGCGCGAATACTCAAAGACAAAATGGTCCTTGCCACGAAAATGTTCGTAACCTAATGTTCCAATCTCCTGTGGAGCAGATAGGAAGTCAAAATCTGCGTAAACTATAATCCTCTTCATTTCCTCAACAATTCTGCATCCTGAAGCTGTCTGCCAAGAGCATCGTCAGCAGCCAACAGGGTGATATCCTTTTCCAGATTAAGTGCAAAGAGAACACGCGCATAGATACCCATGGAAACCGTTGGGTCGCCATGTTCCACCTTTGAGACAGTCAGGCGTGTCACCGTAGCTCTGTCTGCAATGTCCTGCATAGACAAATGCCTGCGTTTGCGGGCCAACATGATTTGCTCGCCCATAATCTTCAGGTTCTGGCTCAATGCCCTTGGCATCGTTTTACCAAATGTATTCTTTCCCATAATTGTATCTTATTGGGTGCAAAGATAGTAAAAAATGTTTAATATAACAAACATTTTAGAAAAAATCTACAATTTTTACATATTTTGAGGCTCGTTATTCTGTAGAAACTGGCAATTTTGCAATTAATAATCGAGGAATACCAATCTAAATATTGCAGTGAATAACGTCATTTTGTCCATAAATTGCCTAAAACGCAAATAAAAATGTTTTATTAACATTGATTTTGACTTATAAATAACGATAATTGGAATAATTATATTATCTTTGTACCCATAATCCATAATATATATAACGATGACAAGAGACATCAATCGCATCAAGGTTGTTTTGGCTGAAAAGAAGAGAACAAACAAATGGTTGGCTGAGACATTGGGAAAAGATCCTGCTACGGTATCAAAATGGTGTACAAACTCTGCCCAGCCTGGACTTGAAACCTTGCTTCAAATAGCAGAATGTTTGGAGGTGGATGTAAAAGAGCTCATCAACTCCAGCAAAAGTGATGTGATGTATATTCAAGTAACCAAGTAAATAGCATCCAATTATATGCCTGTAAATAAGAATGCACAATTCAGATATCAGATATTAGATCGATGCTTTAGCGATTATCGTCACAAGTACGATTTCGATGATCTTTTGGAGAAGGTCAACGAGCATTTGATGGATGTTCGTGGAAGAAATTCGATGATTAAAGAAAGGCAATTACGTGATGACATTAACGCAATTCGTAAGATGTTGCCTAATGGAGTATATCTTGATGCTAAGCCGTATTACGACAAGAAATGTTATTACAGGTATTCTGAACGAGACTTTTCCATATTCCAGAATGAGCTTTCTCCGGATGAAGTCCAGAAACTTCGCTCAACTATTGAGATGTTAAGCCGCTATCGTGGTGCTCCTAACAATGCTTGGTTGGAAGAAGTGATTTCCAATCTTGAATATCGCTTTGGCATCAAATCCAATAGTGATAATGTGGTGGCGTTTGAACAGAATGAACAATTGAAAGGCTTGGAATATTTGTCGGAGGTAATAGATGCTGCCGTCAATCATACACCTCTTATTATTTATTATAGGACGTATAAGGGTAAGGAAATTACATCAACCCTCCATCCCTATCATGTCAAACAATATAATAATCGTTGGTTCCTGTTTGGCTATGAGGAAGAAACAGGAAAGATAGCAAATAAGGCTCTTGACCGTATTCAGCGCATCTCTTTAGCAAATGTTCCCTTTAAAGCCAATACGACTATAGACTTTGGACATTTCTTTGACGATATAGTCGGCGTTTCAATCCCCTATGATGACGTGGGGAAAGAGACGGTTATCTTACGATTTACACCGGCACGCTTTCCATATGTAACTTCGAAGCCTATTCATAAATCACAAGTTGTGATAGATGAAGAGGATTGCACAGTATCATTGGAAGTCAAGCCCACTCGTGAGTTGGAACAACAGATTTTATCGTTCGGTTCTGACGTAGAAGTAATCTCTCCTGAGGCATTTAGGACACAAATCGGAGGAAAAATCGAAGTTATTTATAAAAAATATTTTCCTGTGCAGAATGAATGCATAGATAATAACTAACTTAGTACCCGAATTAGAAATAGAAACAAAATAACATATCGATATGAGACAAATCGGATTTAATAATTTTAGGAAATTTGAATCATTTCCTGTAATGGATTTTAGTCCTATTACTATTTTAGTCGGAGAGAACAATGCTGGTAAATCAACAGTTGTTAAGGCTATTTTGTCGACTCTTGAGTTTTTGAGTTCTCAGTATTTTCAAATGGAAAAAGAAGAAAATGACAAAGCAGTTTTGGAGCATCAGTTCTTCTTTAACAAAAGCTATTTTGCACATATTGGTACATTTGCGCGTGCGCTATATAATCGTGCTAAAAATGATGTGATAACTTTTAGTCTTACTGAGTCAAATGTAAAATTTGAGATTGAAATTGCTGGTAACCGAAATGATGAAGAAGCTATTTCTGGTAAAATACAGAAAATTTCTATGAACATTTTGAAATGGAATATTGACTTGACTTTTGATTTTGTTAAAGATGATATACAGGCAATATTTCATCAAGAACCAAGCCCTTTATATCGTCCAATAGAAGATGATGATATTATCAGTATTGGGAGGAAATCTGATAAGAAGGAGTTAGAAAAATATTTCAAGAGTGTTCCGGCTAACGCAGAATTACACGCTTCTATAACAGGTAGAACAGGAATGATTGGTGGACCATTAATAGGTTGGCTGTTGGAGAGATTCTCATCGCGTGTAGGGGCAACTATTTCTGAAAAGGAAATAGAAAACATAGATAGAGAAAAAATCAAATTTAAGGATGTTTCTTTAGAAATGATGTCTTTCTTAAAAAAGAATAGAGATATTTTACGTAGATATGGTCTGATAGGTATGCCATATTCGTTATATATGGGTAATAATGCTGTAGAATATATATATGCTCACGCTGTAACTCAAACTGTAATTTACAGTGCAAAGGATACAAATGATTACTTTGTAAAGACCATTCATGAATTTGCAAATTGCAGAATTCAAGAAGGAACTAAAATTCATAGATTTATTACCAAATGGATGAAAGTTTTCAATATTGGTTATAATTATGATATTAATTCCGTTGGAGGAGAGGCGCATGTTGTAAAAATACTAGACAAGGAAGGCTTTCCTGTCAATCTTGCAGATAAAGGAATGGGATCCATTCAATTAATGGTACTTCTTTTCAGATTAGCGACTAAAATGGCTGATAGAATGCGACCTACGAATAGAACAGGATCAACAATTATTGTTGAAGAACCTGAACAAAATTTGCATCCATTGTTGCAAAGTAAACTTGCAGATTTATTCTTTGAATTAAATAAAACGTATAGGTTCAATTTTATAATTGAGACTCACTCTGAATACCTTGTTAGAAGAAGCCAAGTTATCGTTGCTAATGAATACAAGAAGGCAGAGTCCAAAACAAAAAAATGGAACAATCCATTTAAAGTTTATTATTTCCCAGCAAGCGGCTGTCCTTATGATATGGAGTATGCAATAGACGGATACTTTGAGAAACCTTTTGGCAAAGGGTTCTTTAATGTATCTTCCGAGCTTAGTTTGGACTTGGATCGTGTAGAGCAAGGTATTTACGATGAAGGACAAGATTAAAGTTTTCATAGAAAAGGAAGCATTTGAAAGATTTATCTTAAACGAACAATCTTTCAATAACCTACTCACTATCTTTAGTGAGCATTCTCTCATATGTCTTAATATGACAGATGCTGATATTGATAAAGAATGGCAAACTGTATCTCTTGACGGTCAGCGAGGGGGAAGTAAGATTCGGAAATTTTGTACTGGGCATAGCATGAGACGCCCCCAATCAGCTCACAGTGATTTTGAGAAGTTCTTAAATGACAATAATAAGTTGCTGGATTACAGTCGTTCTATTTTTGTATTGAACATATCACCTGAAGATGCGGAATCTTGGAGAAATAAGTTTGGATTAGTAATCATGAGCAAGGATAACTTATCCGATGACATATTCCAGTTTCATATTAAAGATAGCGTTTCCAAAGGTGAGCTTAAGGATGGCTTTACTGATGGATGGGATTCTTTTTTTGGATTGAGAAAACATCCATGGCTTCCATCTAATGTACTCATATTCAGTGATGATTATCTTTTTGTCAATGAGAAACATGGGGTAAATCTTGGAGTACGTAATCTAAAGAGCATTATACAAAACATGCTCCCTAAACAACTGAATGTAGAATTCCAAATACTTGTTGTCTCCCCAATCCCCAAGAACAATAGAGCAAAAGCTCAAAGTATTTCGGATGAAATGACAAAGTTCATTCATGATTTGCCTTTGCCATATAGTTGTAAAATTACTTTTGTATTTACAAATGCAATACATACGCGCAAGGCGCTGTCCAACTATTATGTGATGACATGCGATAAAGGGTTCTGTGTTTATCTAGATAATCCGAGGAATCAAGTTCACGACACCAATTTCGTAGATATTACATCAAATTTCCATTCTGCAGCTGACTCGGCCGGTACAAATGGATACGATGATACAACAATGTGTCTGACTGAACTAAAAAAGTATTGTAAAGAAGCACAAGAGCAGGCTCGGGCAGGCATTACAACGGTTCTAATATCTGGTGATTGTGGTCCCAATTATGAAATAAATAATAGATTATTTGAATAAAAAAACATTCTGTGCAGATAGCTTGCACACATAGTTTGTAACTTTGCAGCAGAAATTGATAATATAACGAAATATGCCAGAACAGAATAATATACAGTCTCAGCCTCGGGACATCATGCACTACGAGAGCGATATATGGGCGATAGCCGATTTGTTATTGGCGGCCAGCGTGAAGCAGAGTGACTTCCCTGCTTACATGATGCCGTTCTTCGCTTTGATGATGCTCGAAGGACGAATGTTGAATGCCATGAAGCGTGTGGAGGTAGAGGAAGGGTTGACTGTGAAGGATGACCCAGAGGACTTTAAGGAGGCCTTCATTGACATGGATTGCGGATATAATGAGTATATCGTGATGGAAGGCAAGACGCTGAGCAGTATCTGTAGTAATGACACGACCTTTGAACAGGACTTCGACAGTTACCTGAAAGCCTTTGACGATGTGCTGAAGAAACTGTTGGGCATAGAGCGTGGAAAGGACGAAAAGAAGTTCCTGAACATGGACTACTATGTGGCAGAACTGCGCAGCAAGAAGATACTGTTATCAGTCATCACGGCTTGGTCGAAGATTGATCTTTCGCCCTATGACAACTCTGCCATCACCACTTTGGAGGAACACATCAAACGCAAGTGGGCTGACATCAGTGCTTCTACTGCTGGAGAGCAGTATACGCCTGATGATATTATCTCACTGATTGCGGATATTGTCGCTACAAAGGTGACAAATCCGAAAGATCAGAATATCCATGTTTATGACCCGACCTGTGGCGGTGCAAACCTGTTGTTTGGAGTGGCAGATCGCTTGCATACACAAGCTGGCTATCAAAATATCCATACATGGGGCAGCGAATATAATGATGCGCTCTATGCTTTAGCAGCCATCGAGAGCCGTTTCCGCAGCCACTCCCATATTTATTATGGCAACACACTTACCACCGCTCCTTGTATGGGACGCGATATTGATGTGATTGTGGCTAATCCGCCATACGGCACGAAATGGAGTGGCTACGAGAGGGAAATCAAGAACGATCAAAAAGGACAATTCCCTGGTGGGCTGCCTTCTGTAAGTGACGGGCAACTGCTGTTCATGCAGCATATCCTTTGGCAACTTGCCCAAAATGGTATTGCCGTAGAGGTACATAATGGTTCTACGTTGTTCAGTGGCGATGCCGGTAGTGGAGAGAGCAATATCCGTAAATATATCTTTGACCACGACTGGGTTGAAGCCATCATTCAGATGCCGCAGAATGAGTTCTTTAACACAGGTATTTACACCTACCTGTGGATTATGAACAAGCAGAAGCCTTTTGAAAGAAAGGATAAAGTGGCACTCATCGATGGTAGTAAGTTGTGGCGTTTGCTAAAGAAAGCCAAGGGTGATAAGCGTCGTGAAATGACAGAGGAACATCGTGCGGCTATAGTAAAGGCTCTCACCAACTTTGTACCGAGTGACATCTGCAAGATCTTCAATCGTGAACATTTCTACTATAACAAACAGAGTTTAACGCTGACGGAAGTGGATATCAATGGTGAGTATCTGAAAGAGTCTGTTGCCCTGAAAAAGATTAAGTCTGTCGTGTTGAACGATGAGACATTGACAGAGTTGAAAGGCTTTGACACGAATGCTGGCAATGCACTAAAGAACAGGTTGAAGGCCGCCAACATTGATGAAGACCGAATCGTGATTACACTCGAAGATGATACCTCTTATCGTTACGACCAAGAGCAGGAAACGATTATTTGTGAAAGCAAAGAAGGACGTAAGGTTTTGGGCTGCGGAGTTTTTAAGTTTGACTTGAGCTCCTCAAAGGGAAAGAAGTCACTGAAGGTTGAGCTTATACCACGCACCACAGCAGACTATGAGATTATTCCTCACCATTTCGACGAGCATGAGAATCAACGTGAGATAGATGCCTTCATGCAGAAGTATGTATTCAAACCATTCGTCCTTGGTAAGAATGTGGTTGGTGTTGAGTTAAACTTCAACAAGGAGTTTTATGTCCCGGAGAAGATTGATAAGGTGGAGGATGTGCTGGAAGAATTACGACAGTTGAATGATGTACTGAAAGGAATTCAAGTATGAGGTTAAAAGAAATATGCGATTATATTTCGCGTGGTACTACACCGGACTATGTAGACGAGAGCCCATATAAGGTGATGAATCAAGCTACTTTCAGTAAAGGGCGGCTTGATGAGGACAACATACGTTATACCTCAAAGAATGTACGTGAGGCGCAGATTAAAAAAGGTGATTTACTAATGGCATCTACAGGTGGTGGCGTTCTAGGTAAAGTTTTCTTTTTTGATTCAGATGACACATCTTTTTATGCAGATTCTCATGTTTCTATCTTGCGTAATAGCAAAGGAAAGAACCTGATGAAGTATCTATATTACGTTTTTTCCATAAAGTACGATGAGATAAATGCAACAATGGTCAAAGGATCTACAAATCAAACAGAACTACAACGCAACTATTTGCTGGCTTATGAAATGGATATTCCCTCACTTTCCAAACAACAGCGCATAGTGGATTATCTGGATGCGAAGCTTGGCAAAATTGACGCACGAATAGCAGTCTTAGTGAAACAGCAGGATGCGTATGCTCGACTGAAGAAGAGTGTCGTTCATCATGCCGTTACCCGTGGACTTAACCCAAATGTCTCTCTCAAAGATTCTGGCGTAGGATGGATTGGCTTGATCCCAGAGCATTGGGAACGTTTCCGTCTTAAAGACCTTGGATACATGTATAGTGGATTAACTGGGAAATCTGGAGATGATTTCCGCTGCGATGATGAGACCAAGACGAAACCTTATGTGCCTTTTACTAATGTACTTAATAACACTGTTGTTGACAATGACAGCTTCAATTATGTTGCGATGGGAGATAATGAGCAACAGAACCAGGTAAAAACAGGAGATTTGCTTTTTTTAATGAGTTCTGAAGACTATGAGAGCATAGCAAAATCAGCAGTAGTGTTAGGCAATCCTGGTGAGGTCTATTTGAATAGTTTCTGTAGAGGACTCAGAATAACTAATCATAATTGTTACGCTCCGTTTTTAAACTATCAGTTAAACTCTGAAATGTATAGGGATGCTTTACGTTTCGAAGCAAGAGGCTTTACTCGTATTAACATAAAGATAGATAGAATGGCCAGTCATTTTGTTTCATTACCTCCATTTTTGGAACAGCAAGCCATTGCTGCGTACCTTGATGAGAAATGCTCAAAGATAGATGCAGCCACTGAAAACATTGGTAAACAGATAGACGCTCTGAAACGGCTGAAACGAGCTTTAATAAATGAAGTTGTAACAGGCCAGCGTGCCATATAAAACACATCTGCGTATGAACGAGCAATATATCAACTTCGACGAGTATATACGTCAAGGTGAGCCCCAAAAGAAAGAGAGGGCCGAAGCTTGGCGTGTGGCGATTGGACTGCAGGCTGTAGATGGACTGAAAACTTCAGAATATCTGCAGGATACCGCCCGTAGGAATATTGAGGGTGAAATCACCATCGATGAAGCACGCGAACTGGTGAAGGAATACTACATCAAGAAAACAACCCACGACGAAGATGACGCAGATAAGGAAGAGGCAGACCGAGTTTCGAGTAACATATCTAAACTCCTTCAGACAGACGCTTTTACCTACAGTGTTGCCGGACTTGCGGCTATTCATCGTGCCATCTTTGAGGGGGTGTTCAAACATGCTGGACGATTCCGCGACTACGACATCTCTAAAAAGGAGTGGGTGCTGCGAGGTGATTCTGTGCTTTATGGACGTTGGCAGGATTTGCGTATGGCCATAGAGTACGACTTGGGTCAGGAACATCAGTTTGACTATACAGGATTGAACAAAGACCAGATGGTGGAGCATCTGGCAAAATTCGTTTCAGGTTTATGGCAGATACATCCATTTGGCGAAGGTAATACACGTACCACAGCAATTTTCACCATCAAGTACCTGCGCTCACAAGGTTTTAGTGTAAACAACGATATGTTCGAACGCCACTCTTGGTATTTCCGCAATGCGCTGGTAAGAGCCAACTATCGGAATTTGGAGAAAGGCATCGGTTATGAACCAATATTTCTGGTACGTTTCTTCCGAAATCTGTTACTGGGCGAGAATCATACATTGAAAAACAGATATATGATGATCGATGCACCAGAGGAATGGAAGATACCTGACAGCGAACAATCACCCGACAAGTTACCCAACAAGTTACCCGACAAGTTCAGTACAAACAATGAGTATGTCAAGAGGTTAGTTGAAGTTGTCGGGCATGATGAGGTGACGATAAAAGATACGTTAAAAGTATTGGGGCTTAAAGATAGGGAAAGTTTTATGAAGGTATATCTTAACCCTGCATTGAAGGAGCGGTTTGTGCGTATGAAATACCCCGACAAGCCCAACCATCCCCGCCAAAGGTATATGCTGACGGCAAAAGGGCTGGCACTCTATAATGAAATTAAAAAGTAAAATCATCTGCGTATGAACGAACTGAAGATACAGCATGAATATGTGATGGAATTCCTTTGCCGCCTTGAAGAACAAGGAGGCTTGGGTTATCGCAACGTGAGCAACATTGTTGTAAGCAATGATTTGTTCATTCCTTCCATTATGGGCGAGTTCGTCAAGAATAGCCAGCCTGAGACATGGGCACGTTTGCTAAGGAAGTTCAGCAACGATGAACAGACTTTGCAAAACGCCTTGAAGGACAAGGTGAAGGAAACCCTTTTGGATGCTCAGAATGTGGCTATCTATATCAATGGTCACAAGTCCATCACTTTCGAGGGTGAAAAGGTCTGGCTATTCTATGTCTCAGGAACAGAATTGAAAGGGGATGAAGAGTTCAAGCAGAATATCTTCTGTGCTGTAGAAGAATCGAGTCATACGCTCAAAGTTGGCGAGGCTAAGCTTTATACTATCCGTCCTGACATCATGTTCTTTGTTAATGGCATCTACATTGGCTACATGGAACTGAAGTCTTCCACAAAAGGACAGACGGCACGTGTAAATGGACGTCAGAAGGTAGCCAAGGACTATCTTGCTACAGTGAAAGCATTGACGGAACAGGAGAAGCGTGACGTGAAGGCGATGAAGCAGCGTAAAGAGGTGATGGCTATCTATGAGAAAGCCATACACCTAACAGCTAGCGACTGCAACGAGACATACGTGATGCGAGGCATTAGCCAGTTCTTCGACGTTGCTCATCAGGGATTCACAAGTGAGCCAGCAAAGACAGTGGATGAACTGACACCTATTGTGTTGGAACCATTCAAGATTTATCCTGTTACAGCTTCAGCACAAACAGAGAAGCAACGCTTTGAAGAGGTGATGCGGGCACTGTACGATAAGAAGATGATAGAGAAAGAGATTCTCTACTACAACTTTATTGAGTACAAGTATGTAAAGAAGGAGGGGGCAAAAGAAAAAGAACGCACCTCGAACACTGGTCGCTTGATTGCACCGCGCCCCAAGCAAAAGTTCGGTTGCGACAAAATTATGGGGCGCATTACGGAAATGCTTGACCACGAGAAGGAACCTGGTTACTATATCAACAAGCTTCGTTCTTATTTGCAGTCTCAGGGGATAACGCCTCAAAAGATAGAGGAAATCATATTGCTGCGCGAACGTTATTTTAACAATAAGTTCGTGTATTCCCTTTTATTGCAGTATGCAGCCGGATTCGGTAAGAGTAATATTATCGGATGGACAGCCTTGCAACTGAAGGACTATCGTTATGAAGGAGTGCATGCCTACGACAAGGTGATGATTGTGGTGGACCGCTTGCAGTTGCGTGACCAGTTAGACACTATGATGATGAACATGAACATTGACAAGTCGATGTTTGTGGAAGCAACAGATAGAGACACATTTATTAATGCCTTGGACGGGAAACTGCGCATCATCGTGGTGAATATTCAGAAGTTTCTGGATTTGCAAGATGCCCTGTCGGCAGCAGGCAAGAAACTTAAGAAGATGCGTGTGGCATTCCTCATTGACGAGATTCATCGTAGCAATTCTGGAGAGAACAATCAGGAAATGATAGACCTCTTCGCCCGATTGCAGGAAACTTTCAACGTAGGCGGGCAGACTGTGGTGAAAAAGAATCTACTGATAGGTTTTACTGCTACCCCAAGCGAGGAGACACTTGCGAAGTTTGGCGAGTTCCGTAGTGCTTTGACGAAACCGATGTGGATTCCTTTCGACTGCTATACCATGCGCGAAGCGATTGAAGACGGCTATATTCTTGACCCCACAAAGGCTATCATACCATATGCCGTACCTGTTGATTTCCAACTGCCTGAGGAGTTACAAGACAGTGATGAAGATGATATAAACATTGTATTACGCAAAGATCGTGTTTATTCATATGAACCACGTATGCGTAAGATTGCAGAATTCATTGTGCATCGTCTTGTGAGTCTGGTCTATAAGAAAATTCGCGGAGAAGGTAAGGCTATGCTGGCCGTGAGAAGTATTCCCAATGCCATCAAGTATTTCAACATCATACGGTCACTGTACGCTCAAAAATGTCAGGAGTCTGCGAATGAGAAATACAAGGATGCCCCCATCGTTATCATCTATAGCGATGACCAGAAGAACGAATCATGCGCCACACTGAATGGCGGCGTGAGCGAAGAGAAAGTGATTCAAAACTTCCGTCAGGCGAAGAATGGCTTGATTATAGTAGTTGATAAGTTGCAGACAGGATTCGACGAACCTAAGTTGCATACGCTTTTCCTCGATAAGGAAATCAGCGACATCAATGCCATTCAGACTATCAGCCGTGTGAACCGTACCTGTAAATATAAGGACGATTGCCACATTATTGACTGTTCTTGGCATAATGTAAACGTAGGAAACATCAGACAGGCTTTCAATAAGTTCTGCGATATGGCTATCTCTGACTTCAATCCAGAGTTTGAAACCCAAAGTGTGGCTCATACATACAGGCTGCTTCAATCCAGTGACCCATATTTGCAGTGGTTTTCACGTTATCAGCATGAGCGTGAAGATACGCACTTCGTGCTGGAAATGGAAGATGGAATACGTCTGTGGATTGAACAATGCTTTTATCAAGAAGCTCTTGCCAAGAAATACAATGAGGACAATGGATTGAAACCCTCTGATGCAGATTATCATCCTGTTACGAATCCTGCTCGTGACCTTAGGAGCTTTGTTGGTCATTACTTCTCAGGCATCCGTCTCTTAGATGGTGTCTTTGTCATAGACCAAAAATACTATGATGAGGTATTCCTCATGTTCTGGCAAATCTATTGTCATATCTACCGTGAGGTTAACCAACAAACAGAGGACGAACCATACGAGTATGAAGTCATCGACAGTGATGAAGAGCCTGGCATCACATTAGTAGATGACGATGGAAGCGGTAATGGGGGAGGTGGACATAGAGGGCCACGTGGTGGGTCTGGTCCCATGCCCCCCAAAGGAAAAAGCATGGACGAGGTGCTGGCAATTCTGCAAAGGCTGCATGAAACAGAACAGTTGACAGCAGAACAAGCTCAAATCTGGTTGCGTGAAATCGGTTTGATGTTTGATTATATCAAGAGCGATAGCGAGTTCTGTGCCTTTGCGAAGGATGACAACTACTCCGAAGATGAGAAGTTGGCGGAATACAAGAAGGTTCAAGGCAGGTATCGCCGCAGTCTTAAGAACCGTCCCGATTTTGCACAGGTTGAGCGGTTCAAGCAGATGATTGCTGATAATGTTGAGCAATTGTTTGCCATTTTCATGGCAGATTTGCGCAATGTTGAAAACGGTGATTCGGACTTTGACTATGATACCACAAATCAGACACCTCGGCAGGGCGGATTCTCCATGGAGGATTTGATGGAAATGGCACGTAAGAAAATACGCCCCGAATATGATGAACGCAAGCTTCAAGAAAGAATTATTGAGACTTATAGTGACCATTTCAGGGGATTATCCCGATATATGCGCAGCTTCAATGAGACCACAAGAAACCTGTTTATGGTTTTGAATACGCCATCGCTGCCTAGTCTTGATGGAATGGACAATGTTGTAAAGGAATCGCTGAACATGGTATGCATGGCTGAAGGTCTTAGTTTGTCAGACAAGCGAATGCATCTTGACATGCTTCTGATGAGATATGAAGTATATCTTAAGAAACTTTATTATCTCATTCATAAAGAGGTGATTCCCGCAAGAGAAGAGGGTCAAGGTGCAACACTATCAAATGCCGTCTTTGCATTTCCAGCTTTGCGTGGTTTGAAAAACAACCCGATGCTTGCCTATCAAGAATTCTCGCAGAGGTTGACCATACTTCGCCAATTGCGAAACGACGAATCTCACGCAAGTATGAATATGACGGAACAAGAAGTGGATGCTGCTTTACGTATTGTAATAGACATGTATCTATTTGTGACTGGCATGAATATCACTGAGCTGGAAGCTGCTGGATATGATGCTGACGAAATGCAACGAGAGTCCACTGTCATACCAGTTCATTCGTATAGTTATAATGATGAAGGCTCTCCTGAATATAGTATGGCTGCAGAGTCTTTCATTCCAGCAAATGAATTGACAGAAGAACAGAGAATAGACGTACTTTGTAAGAGTCTTGCTCAGATGATGAATCATGGAGGCTATCGTGCTTCTGATAAAACTTTCTGCAAGCAACGTCATTGGGTTGCTGTTTACCGTATTGCTGCTGATGAAGGTTTTACTATTGATGGCGACTACAGATATTTCAAGCATATTGTAGATGGCATGAATCTTTCTAATTGCAAAGTGCCACTAAACATAGACACTCTTGAACGTAGTATAAAGGGTGTTTATAATGAGTCGTTTGTTGATTGGAATGGGGATGGACTAGTTGGAAAGAGTCTTGATGAATACAATGACATCCATCACTGTTCCGAAGTGTTCTTGAATATATTGTCAGATAACAGACCTAAAAGATAACATTTGAATGCTTTAGGTGGTTTAGAGAAAATATAAATGAAGGGTAGAATGAAAATTTTACCCTTTATTAATGAATTTTTGGCAGCTATGCAGAAAGACTGCACAGTTTGGCATTACCTTTGCAGTAAATTAATTAAAACAGTATATGAGTAATACAAAAATTCCTGAAAGTGTTAAGCGAGACCTTTGGTTCGCAGCTCATGGCAGATGCGAGTTTGCTGGATGCAACAAGGTGCTATTTAAACATGGCATAACGATGGATGAATGCAACATATCCAATTATGCCCATATCATTGGAGACTCCCCCAAAGGTCCTCGTGGCGATGAGAAACAATCTAAAGAACTTGCAAAAGATATAAATAATCTCATACTACTCTGTCCAGAGTGTCACAAACTAATTGACAGTGATGAAGAAAAATATAACGTGGAAGTGCTCAGAAACATGAAAAGGGAGCATGAAAAGCGCATTCTACTTGTAACAGGCATCCAACCTAACATGAAGAGTTTGGTGGTTGCGTATGGGCCAAAAATTGGAACAGACACTCCACATTTTCATAAAGATGTACTTTTTAATACTATCTTTCCTGAAAGGTATCCAGCAGATTTGTCACCTATTGAAATACAGATGAAAAACTCTGCAATGAAAGATGGTGAGGCTTTTTTCTGGGACGTAGAATTACGTCAGATTGAAGATATTTGTGCAAATAGGATACTAGGTCCATTGGAACGAGGTGAATTATCTCATGTTTCGCTATTTGCACTTGGTCCTCAACCCTTACTTGTGAAGTTGGGTACGATATTGAATGATAAATATCCAGTAAAGGTCTTTCAAAAGCACCGTGTTCCTGACACATGGCGATGGCTTGACGAGGGTACCAAAAATGAAATATATTTGGATAAACCTGCTGACGTAAGCAAAGAACCAGTACTTGTATTAGCATTAAGTGCCAATGCAATAAAAGAGAGGGTAACCAAGAAATTGGGAGATACGGCAAGTATTTGGACTATAACTTGTGAAAAACCTGGTAACGATATGATGAGAAGTGAAGGGCAGCTAATGCAGTTCAATCTTGTAGCAAGGAGAACGATGGATGACATCAAGACAGCGCACTCAGAAGCCGAATGCTTGAAAATCTTTATGGCTGCGCCTGCTTCTTGCGCTGTAGAATTGGGCCGAATTAGGATGCCAAAAGCAGATTTGCCGTGGGTGTTATTTGACTACAGAATGGAGAAGGACGAAGATGTGGAAACAATTACAATAAAATAGAATACAATGGAAAGAATTTTAAGTAAAGAACAAAAAGAAGAATTCAAGGATATTCTTGAAACGTTGGGCGAGTCATTAGATATTACCCCGACGCAGTACGATAATCTGACAAGGAGCTATAAGGCCGTAGGCGAGTTTCTACAAAATGATCCGGTCTTTGAGCCGTATAAACCTATAGTGACACCTCAGGGATCACTTAGGTTAGGTACAATTATCCAGCCGATTAACCCTAATGACGACTTGGATGTTGATTTGGTTTATAGACTTACGGAAAAAGATCCAAAGTGGACACAAAAAGACTTGAAAGACAAAGTGGGAGCAAGGCTAAAAGGAAGCGATCGCTATGCACCAATGATTGAGAAAAAGGAAGGCCGACGTTGTTGGACGCTATTATATAGGGACAACTCCGACAACCCGAAAGAGATGTATCATATGGATATTCTTCCTTCTGTGGCTGATAGCAAATATGTAGAGAGAATGACACGTTTGTTCTCAGAGAACTTTTCGGCTCAAACCGTGGATCAAATATCTATTAGAATCACAGACAAGGAGGCGAAGGACTATGCAATATCTACACATAAAGAGGATTGGCTAAAAAGCAACCCTGATGGATATGCATTGTGGTTTGCACACAGATGCAAAGCAGACGAAACGGTAAAACTTATGGCAGAGGCTGTTGTGCCTGTAGAAAAGTACAATAAGGAGAAGACTGTATTACAGCGCATTGTGCAGATACTGAAGCGTCATAGAGACATAATGTTTCGCTATGATAAGGAAGACAAACCAATTTCTATTATTATTACAACTTTAGCGGCTCGTGCATATAAGGGTGAAAAGAACCTGCTTGAGGGATTGGTAAATGTTGTTGATAATCTTGAAAAGAGCATTACAAAGAATGAGAAAGGTGAGGATGTGGTTTCTAATCCTGTAAACCCTGAGGAGAATTTTGCGGACAAATGGCCTTATCACCCCAAAAGACGTGAGAATTTCTATAAATGGCTTGCTGCCGTGAAAAAAGATGTACATGAGATTCTTGATGGAGCAAACAAAATCAGAATTCAAGACACTATGAGTCGTATCTTTGGTAAAGATATGATTACAAAAGCTTCGTCACTTTTGGTGGAACGAAGAAAATCAAAACTTGCTGCGGGAGCTGCGCTATTAACTAGTGCAGGGAAGGTTGCTGCAAGTACCGTAGGGAAAATTGTAAATACGGCAAATACCTTTTATGGAGAATAAGGCAATAACCCCGATACAACAATTTAGCATTTTGAGACATGAATTCCCCGAATCGGCAGGTACGGTCCATTGTGGTACGATGACTTGGTTTGGGGAGTTCACGCCTTCCGCTTTATCAGACACATACAAGTTAAAAATTACATATAAACAAGGAGAGAGTCCAAAAGCTTATATTGTATCTCCCAAACCATTGACTTTGGCAGAAGGAGCTATACGATTACCACATACATATAACTATAGTAATGGGAAGCAACAGTTGTGTCTTTATCTTCCTAAAGCAGGCGAGTGGAAACCTTCAATGACTATTGCAACAACTATTGTTCATTGGGCAGTGCAATGGATGTATTATTATGAGATATGGGTGACTACTGGGAAATGGATGGGTGGAGGACATGGCAACTGGGATGTGGAAAAGGTTGTGTAAGTTAAACTGTGTATTACTATTATTAGGTAGCTTGACACAGTTTACTTTACACTCCAATAATTGGTATGTACCTTGTGTATTTGTGTAATTGCAACACATATTATAATGATTGGCTGTGTTTCATTCCCGAAAATGTTCTCTGTCGTTATGATTGCAATACTTAAATGAATTAATTGTGATGCTGTGACACTTTTTCAAGTTTGACATTATGTGCATAGTGTTAATGATTCATTTGGAGTTGCCATCGATACTCTGATACGAGTGATGAATCATGACCACTGCTTGCTATCTTATCTGGTCAGCCATCCCACCTAACGAAGTAGGGCGGGGTATTAGGCTTCCCTGTCTTGAAAAAAGTGGCATCGGCAAGCCGATTTTCTGATTTTGTGACCTCTGCTTGCAGATTTTATCTGGTCAGTCTCACCGACACCCCAAAGGGTATCGGGTAGTGAGCTTCCCGATACTTGAAAAAAGTGGCAGAAGGGCAAGCCCCTCTGCTTACAATGATGATTCTGTTAAGAAAAGACACAATGACGTGCCCGTGAGGAATGAGGTATATCATAACAAGCCTCCTTTAGGCATAGAAACGCCATTGCTTCATTGTGTGAAATAGTACAAGTGAAGCAATGGCGCATGATTGCATGGTATGCCTTTAGAACAATTCTTCCAGCGTTTTTTTTTGTTCAATAGTGATGATACCGTTCTTCTGTTCGTATGTGTTGATGCACCTACGGAACATCAGTTCTACGACATCACGGATGCTGCTATGATTGCGATCGGCAATAGCGCGAACCTTATCAACGAGTTCTCTGTTGCAGATGGTATTAAAGCGCACCCAGTCTGTTCGTTCTGTAGTCACAGGTGTTGTTGTGGGTTGTGTCGCATCTTGATTTACGTTGCCAGCATTGCGGTTAGATGTAACATCTGGACGTTGTGAAACTTGATTGTTGTTTTGATACCCCGTACCATTGTTGTACGTTGGTCTGCTAGGTGCATTAGAAGCACCTGATTGGTTAGATGAAGGATTCTGATCCATAGTTTTGAAATTTTAATGTTAATGTGAATGAAGAAATATATTGTTCTTCAAAAAGAAAATGAATCGATTTTACTGTTGAATTTGATGAAATGTTGAACTTCGATTGTAACTGTCAGATATTCAGCAATGATGTTCTCAACGTGCCACATGAGTGAACAGATGTCGTTCATCAACTTGCCAGATAAGACTGCAAACGCTCTTCACTATACTTTTTCTTTTATTGAAGGCATGTTGAGTGTTTGTTGAATGGCTAACAGCCTTTCTCATAGTAGCTTTTACCATATTTCTCAACAATTCAACAAATGATTAGCAGAGGTGAGAAATGTTGTTACGGCAGACGGCGTAGAACCGTCCGACACGTCGCACTTCACCATAGCCGGTAGTGTTGTTCCTATCTATGATATAAGTGGAGTAGGACAGGGCGTTTTCTGCATGAGGCACTTTCCATAGGTCTTTGAGTATTCTCTTGACCTGCGCTTTATCCATCTTGATATGATGGTATTCAAATAGCGGGATAAGGTCAGCCATGCAGAATGATATGCTCTCGATATGGTGGGCATCCATGATTTCGTTAAACAGTTCTGCCATGTCCAGCTCCAAGCGGCTGCGACTGGAATTCATAATCCTTTCGAGTGCAGCTGTGCGAAGGTCGTTTGCAGAGAACCACATGCGGCTTTGTACCCGAGTGCGCATCTGGCGATGCAGCAGGAAGTATAGAAAGGCCGGAATCTCCACTTTGAGCTTTTTGAGGAAGTCCGTATCGTCGGATTCAAGATGCCTAATCTTGCGAACCCAGAAACGAGTTTCTTCCGGGTCGATGATAATTGGGAAAGCCTCGTTGTTAGAACACAGGACGAACTTAGAAAAGAATTCAATCTCGTGGCGGTCCTTCTGTTTGGCTTCAACCTTGTAGTTGAGAGCCGTGCTGAGGTTCTTCAGCCGCTCGGTGTCCTCGCGTTTGTTCAGCATCACCTCGTCAACTACAACGAGAAGTTTTGTGGCCCAGTCTTCATTGAACTTGCTGCCGAAGTCTTCGTTGGTGTTGAACGTGACATTATCCTGAAAGATGGCTTTCAGGAAGTTGAGGAATGTAGATTTACCTGTGTTGCGTTCTTGTGAGACAAGCAGCAGAATAGGAAGCTTCTGGAGTGGGCGAGTGTAGAGCAACTGGACGTAGTCCATCCCCAGTTCGTATTGCTCTTCAAAAATATGATGCATGAGTGAGTCGATATGAATGAACGAGCCCTCGGTGGGGATGTGGTTGATAGGCTCATATTTGTTGTAGAAGTTGCCGACAACCCTTTTGTAGTTGATGTTATCGGGAACGATGCAAAATCCATCATACTTGGGTATGCTGAAGATATACTCCTTCGATTCATCCTGACGAAGTGCACCGTATGACCATTGAATGATGGATTTTGTCATAGAACCGCTGAGTCCTGGTTTGCGCACGACTTTGTATAATGACGTGCCTATACGCATGTATTTGATTTCGTCTTCCATACAAACTCTCTTTATTTGATTGAACTTGGTTTGTGACGAACACCTTTCTGTAAGGTTGCAAGAATGGTATCTACATCCGGAGCAGGTTCTTTGCTCATGCCCTTGCTTTCCTGCCACTCATACAGTTCAGATCGTTTGAACATGAGTTTCTTCGTGCCCTCGGGCTTGTAGGATTTAATCTCACGCTTCTGCGCCTTGTGATAGACGGTAGGTTTCTTTAATCCAAGAATCTTGCAAGCTTCATCAATGCCTATCATGTCCTCCATGGTGTCCATTCCTTTAGAAGACTTAATTTCTACAACAAGTTGCTCTACAGCTGAGCGCAGCGCTTTCACTTCCCCCTGTAGTGCGGAAGTGGCCTGAGGAAGGTCCTCAAAACTGATAGTTCGATTTTCCATATCGTGAATTGTTTGTTAAAATCGACCGCAAAAGTAGCGGGTGATTATCGGGTGAAAAAGTGAACTACCAGTTAACTACAATTCACGAGAAAGAATCTATCACATTTCACTAAAATCTGGTAAAGGGTCATTCCTTCGTAGTACAGGAATGATTGTAGCACGGTCGGTATTGGTCAGTTTGGCAGCGATGGAATGCATATGCTGCCCATTGGTGTATGCAGGGAAACACGCCTTGGCAAAGGACGCTATCTGATAGATGTTCTTCCTGGAGACGGTGTGGTTGCCGATGGCGTGGCACAGATGGGTGATGTCATAGAGGTTGAAATCGCCAAACTTGTTTTCTATAACAGGGTGAAGTTCTTCTTCTTTGTCGAAGGAGAAGATGATGATGTTTTCTCGAAGGAGCCCCCTTTCTTCCAGGGTTAGGTATCTACCGATATAATGCATCGTATAGTTGAAGACCGCATCGATGGTCTTCAAGTCTTTTTCTTCCCTTTCTTTATATATAATAATGTGGTCGTCATTCTCAGGGATAGGTTGGCCGCCTGCTTCCCGCAACACTTCTTTCCCTTTGGACTCGAAGAAGCCTGAGAGGAATCGCTTGAAGCTATGGCAATAGAGAAAGGAAAGAACTGATGAGTTGAAGACTAACCCCAACAATGAGGCAATCACGTCGAGTTGGACAACATTGTGCAAACCGATATAGCAGACTGTTGATTCGCCCGCAAGAGCAATGAGTGCGACTTGGTCTATGACTGTTAGTTTTCTCATATATTGCGATACATTTTAATCTGAATAGCGGTACAAAGTTAGTTCAGAATTGTGTATCGACCAAATCACGTTAACATTCTAAAACATTCACATTCTGCACGTTCTGCACGTTCTGCCTGAAAAATGAGAAATCCGAACTCGAAATTTCTTTCATATGTTTGACTTGTTTGCACTTGTTTGACTTCTTTTCAAGTAAGATTTAACAAAATTTAAGAGGCAAAGTGACGTGATTGCCATCTTTGCCCCTTAAAAACGATGAAAAACGGATAACAAGAGCTACTTCAGCGTAATCTTATCGACGGTTGCCCTTTTCTTTTCGCTGACCAGGTCGGCGTATATCTGAGTTGTAGAAACGCTCTTGTGGGTAAGCATCTTAGAAACGGTATAGATGTCGGTACCGGCTGCTATCTGAAGCGTTGCATAGGTATGCCTGAAGCAGTGGAATGTGATATGCTTGTTTTTGATACCAGCTTCTGCAATCCATTTCTTTAATGGGCCTTGTGTCCAGCAGCGTTTGAGACCTTTGAATACTATGCCTGAGCCACGCTCTCCGAGCAGTTCGTATGCCTGAAAGCCGATGGGAATCGTCACATCTCTATCTGTCTTTTGCGAAGTGAAGCGGAGGCAATAGCCTTCATCGGGAGCCAACTGGATGTCTTCCCATCTCAACTTCAAGATATCACTGATACGCAAGCCCGTGAGACAAGAAAACAAAGAGGCCTGCTTTAACACAGGGTGTTCGCATGGTGTATTGGCAAGTTTGATGACCTCCTCTTGGGTGAGATACTCCTTGTGAACATCTTCCTTTTTGAGTGCATCAAGGTAGTCGTTGATGTTTTCACGTAGGTATTTGTCGTGATAAGCCTTCTTCAGCATAGCACGAAATGTTGCCCAAAAGGCAGCTACAGAGTTTTTACACATCTTCTCATTTGGGCGTTTGAGAGGAGCGGCATCAATCAGGTACAGTTGGAACTTCTGGCAGAACTCAACAGTCAGGTCGCCAAAGGTGCATTTGCCTCCACAAAAATTGTAGAAGTGCTTATAAACGGAAGTCCATTTGTCGCCCTTCTTGTCTGAGTGTTCTTTGAAGTATGGCAAGAAGTCCATCTTCTTTTTATTATGATCCATGAATCCGAATTCCTCGTTGATGATTGCCGTTTGGCGCATGCAACAGATAGCAAGAGCCTTCTCACGGATTTCCTTGTTGTAGGCAACAAGTGCATCGCATGTTGGTTTAGCATAGAGATACAAGCCAAGATATTCCCGCCGTGTCTGTTTCATTGTTTTTGGGTTACGGATAGGAGGATAGTAATCCAGATACAGTGCGATGTGACCAGTTTTCTCATAAAGACGCTCACGTAGCGTCACCTTTACAAATGTATGTGCTGTACTCATAATGAATGTATTTATTAAATGGTGAATAATATTACTCTGATGGATGTTGAAATGTGGTACAAAAGTACCTTGTGAGTTTTGGGTGAAAAAGTTAATATACGGTTAACTGCTTTTCAACCAAAGGAAAAGAGCTGCATCAGATTGATGGGGGAGCCAAAGCTGCGTCGAGTTCTTGTTTGTTCATCAATACGATACGACCTTCCATGTGCTTAGAAACCTTGGCTTTCTTGGCATATTTGTAGATTTGGTCTTCCGTCATGCCAAAATGCTCGACGGCTTCCTTCATTGTGTAGAACTCTTCCTTCGGTGGCTCATTGATGCCCTTGGCAGCATCCACATGTTGCTTGCTGTAGAAAACTGATGACTTAACCTTCTTTTTGGGAATTCCGAATTTCGAAACGAAGCAATAGACGGCAGAAGTGGTCATGTTGAACTTCTCCATCATCTCCTGGACGGAATACCATTCAACGATGGCATTGTTCTCAATGTGTTTAGAAAAATGCTTTTCGACATGCTGCTTGCTCCAGTAGGTCTTACCATGATGGAGAATCTTCGGAATATTCTTCTCCTTGCCAATCTTGAATACCCATGACTCTGACACACCAAACTTTTCCTTGATTTCAGCAGTGGTGTAAAACTCAGTGATGGGTTTTCGTTCTGGTTTCACTTTTTTAGTGTAAACATGACTTTCAAAGATCCGTTCGATGTCTGCTCTTCGAATTAATGTCATTCGACTGGAGAGTTTGAATGCCTGGAGTACTCCATTATATATAAGGTTATACACGCTTCGCTTGGTGATGCCAAACAGAACTGAAGTGTCTTGAAGAGAAAGGAATTCCTTATTACCAACCTCTTCAATAGGTTTCTGCAGAACTCTTGCTTCTGCCTCGGTGATTTGTCTTTGTCGTCTCCGTTGTTTGTAGACCAGTTCATTACAGCGCCTGCTACAGAAACGAGTCGTGACCTTCTGTGCGTAAAACTCCTTACCACAGAATTCGCATGTCCTTAGGACTCTGAACTTACTTGTTGACATTTTTACTCAATTTTTTGTTAATAATATGTGGTTTACAATGGACAATGACAACGGACTTTATCGTGCATCATCGTGAACCATCGTGCACCATCGTGAAATTCCTCTACTATCTCGCTAACCTCCGCCACTATTATAATGGCTGTTGTTGGAGTCTGCGGTACAAGAGCGGTACAAAAAATCGAGCAAAAACGATTTTTATCGACTTTACTTAAAAAGAGGGCAAAAAGAAAAGGCGCTCATTATGAACGCCTTATGTGATATTTTGGAATTGATTGTAATCGATGCTAATTGCTATTTACTTTCCAACGCAGTAATCATACGGTGCTGACTGACTGCGGTTTATGATTTGAACCGTACAAATGGACTTCTGGGAAATGGAATCTTGCGATTCTCGTCCCTTTAGCCCATCGGCAGGTCTTCCACTGGACTCGCTCTTCTCACTCAGAAGAGTATCATCATCTGTTCTGCACTATTGCGCTGCAAAGATAATCAATAATCACAAGATAACAAAGAAAATCGAAAGAAAAATCCTAAAAATCAGAAAAAAATAGCGATATTCTTTTGAATTTCAAAACTATTTCGTAAATTTGCACCCAATATGAGGATAGTATCACATAGACGATTAGTTGAGTTCTATAGTTCGGAAGGACATGGAGATGCTCAGGCTGCACTAGAACGATGGTATAACATCGCAGAAAAGGCAGAGTGGAAGAACCTGTCGGATATCAAGGCAGATTTCCCCACAACAGACTACGTTGGAAACCAACACTATGTCTTTGACATCAGGGGCAACAAATATCGTTTGGTAGTGGTCGTAAAATTCACAATCGGGCATCTCTTCATCCGATTTGTGGGAACTCACAGTGAATACGATAAGATTGATGTTTCAACGATATAATAAAAGGAGGTACGAATATGGCAAAGATTACTAAAGAACAATACGAGTTTGCATTGGCACGGATTGAGGAACTGTTGCCAATGGTGGATGACAATACACCTGCCAACGACCGCAATGCTGTGGAGTTGACAATGATGTCGGATGTTGTCATTGACTATGAGAAGGAACACTATCCCATAGGCAAACCTACCGTAGCCCAGTTGATACAGCTTTCGTTGGACGAGAAGAATATGAGTCAGAAGCAGTTGGCTACTGAGATAGGGGTTAGTCCTTCACGCATAAGTGACTACGTCTCAGGTAGGGCAGAGCCTACGCTGAAAATTGCCCGTCTGCTCTGTGTCACTTTAGGAATAACGCCAGCTGCAATGTTGGGCTATTAATCAATAGTGTATGGTATGACCCTATGTCAAATCATAAAAGTAAGCGTATGAAAAGATTAATGATTTGCTTTTTGATGGTAATGTCAAGTATTGCTGTGGTTTGTGCACAAAACCCATTACCTTTGTTAAAAGAAGGTACAAGAGTATCAATTCCTCTAAACAAAAAAGGCACAAAAGGTCTTGATATATTTGTAAAGAGTATGACATATCGAGATAGTACCGATCGTTCTTGTCAAGCAGATATTATTTTAGTATTTACCAGTCGAAATGAAAAAATTCATTTTGGTAGATATAAGGATATTTTCGGGAGTTCGCAAGTAGACTACAGGTTTGCGTTTAACATGTTTAATATTGATGGCATCCTTCCAAAGAATGAAAGTTTTGAAAAGAAAGTATCAATCTGGCTTAAGGAAGGAATATACAGAGATTCTATATTAACAACATTGGATGGTAAAAAATTGATGTATATACCTTCATATAATTCGGAAGAATTTATTCAAAAGGAAAAGGCTAGAAAAAGGGCTGTGGAATTGGCAAATAGAGCAAGATTAGATTCAATTAATAATGCTAGATTAAAAGATAATAATGAAATACAGGAAAGACGTGAAAAGTTGTTGACGCCAGAATATCTAGCAAACTGGGTTGGAGCAAGTTTCTTTACGAAAGAAAATATAGAAAAAGATTGTGATGTTTATCCAATGGCATACTCAGGGGGTAAAGTGTTTTATGATTTTCCACAGTGTCCTGTCACGATGGAGTTTGCAGATCACCCCCAAGTATGTATATATGTTAGTTTTCGACTTTTCGGAGAAGATGGATATCAGTTTCGTACCCAACTCCTTAATTTCGGATATAAACTAAAATCTAAATCCAATGCATTAGTTGCGGAAAACAACTTTGGGGATTTGACAAATGGGAAGGTGTCTGTTTATAAGTATCCCCTTAAGAATGGAGGATATTCAGTATGTAAGATTACTGAAGGACAGGCATTTATGTTTGAGTTTTATAGGTCAAAGCATTAAAGTTATTGTATCGCGATATCACTAGTGTCTCGTCTTAACGGGACACTAGTGATTCAATTATATGTGAATGTAAGGTAGTATCATCTATATAATCTCCCTTTCCTTTCTTCTTCATTCATGTCGTCAATGTCATCATAGTTTCCACGTTTGCGTGGGTTATTATCACCATTAGATGATGGAACAAAAGTGGAACTGGAGTAGAGCTTCATGTAGCTGAATGTTGTTTCCTCTATGAGGGATATAGCAGCGGAGCGTTTGTCGGGTCTCGAAAATTCTCTACGGATATAGGCTTCGATGCGTGGCTTGTGGTATTTGGCTATAACCTCTTCTTTCGTCAAACTACCGTTTTTGAAAGCCACAAAGTCCTCGTTGCTCATTTTCTCCTTGTATTCCTTGGAGCCACCTATAAACTTCATCATGATATGGCACTGCCCCTGTTTGTCCTTATAGGCATGGGTGGCTTCTACATCGATGAAGGAGGGTAGGACATAACGTTCTGGATATGCCTTGCGTTTCAAATCCATGTTTTCTTTACGTAGGCTGTCAATCTCCTTATGAGCCTTCTCGTTTAGGGCTGCACTCTGTTCATTGTTGTTACGCAATAGCTTGTTTTCATCCCTTAAAGCCGAAATGACTTTTTGATCCTGTTCGTGTAGTTGCTTCCGTCGCTCTATATCCGCCTGAAGTTGCAAGACTTTTTCAGTCATTTGTTCCACTTGTTGCTGAAGTTCGATGTTCAATGGGTCTGCCTTTAGATCCTCTACGAGTTGGTCGATTTTCTTGTAGAGTGCATTCTTAGCATCCTTGGAGAGGAAAGACTTGCGGACAAGCGACCTAAGGGAAGAGATATTTTCAAGAGCTTTTTTCTCCTTGTACTGTATGGCATTGAGGTGTTTTACGTTAGAACTGCTGCCACGTTCCATCTTGAGACATTCAGCCGCGACGGTCTGCATTCTTGAGGTATCCGGACGTCCCAGACGTAGTGAAGTGCCGTCATCGTGTGTCCAATCTGCCACAAAATGAGCATGCAGGTTCAACTTCGAAGGGTCAGGATTGGTTTTGTTGAAACCTTCATCCCTATGGATATGAATCTGAATACACTTGATGCCAAACTCTTTTTCAAGTTGCTTTGCCAACAGTTGCAGGTCAGCCATCGTAGTATCAGGCTTGATGACGACAGCTGCCTCACGGATAGGAGCTGCTTTTGCCTGCATTTTCTGTGCAACGGTGGCCTGATAGCGTTCTGCGATTTCTTTGCGAATATCTGATAAGGTCTTTCCTGCGTATCGAGGATCAACCCAGTGTTCGTTGTTTGGTGTAAGTTCCTTGATGACATAGTCAAGTTCCTTCATACGCCAATTGTGAATCTCACACCCTGGCTTAACAGGGTCGAAATGTATGCATGTCTTGTTTGCCATATTGTTTTTCTTGCTTTAGTGATTGATGTTTCAAAAGATGGGGTCAAGGGGTGAAGCCCTTGTGGAAAGGTTCTTAGGGAATGCTTCCCTGAGCCCATGTGCACTCTTTAGGGTGCTAGTGGGCTACCACCCTTCTAAGGAAGAGTGGCAGAGGACTCCTGCGGAGGGCTTCTGTCATCCGTATTTGTCGACAATGTTGCGAGGTTGCGGTCATTTCTTCTGTATCTCATTGATAATCAATTTGTAAGTTAGAAAACCTGCGCAACCTGTCAACTTGGGTCTTTCTTGTTGACCGCCTTGCTCACATATTGGCGAGAACAGCCCAGTGCATCAGCCAGTTTCTGTAGATTCACCTCACCGCCATAGGTGTTATAGATAATCTTCAGGCTTTGTTCCTTTGTGTAGCCCTGATACATTCCACCGCTAATCTCCTGATAGACCTTCTCGGCAGCACTCTCGAAATAGAGCATACACTGAACCGAGTGAATCATTTCATCACCAGAGATAATATCTTTCTGATAGTAATCAAAAGTTTTCTCCCATAACAGATGGGTGACGATAGTCCAACGGAGAATGATAATCTGCAACTTGCTATAGACATACTGCATGTAGTCATCGGCTGTGGATTTCTTGTCTTGCAACATGTTGTAGTAAGTGCAATAGAAATCTTTAGCCTCAGGGGAAAGGGTTAGTTCCGTTGGCTGTACCTTCAACAGTTCCCTTACGAAATCAGTCCAGTAAGGCATAATGCTTTCAGAGAGTTGTTTGTCTGAATAGTACGTGACGGGAACCTTATTGGGATAAACAAATAGAATACGCTGATTAAAGCCGCTGACCATCAGTTGTGGATTGCCGAATGTTGACTTCAACAGCCCAGGTTGGATGCCACCGAGAATATCCAGGAATGGCTCTCTGATGAAAACTGGGTCTTCGGTTTTACGGTCGATGCAGAAACTGGTACTATCCCAGATAGAGAGCATGTTGCTGATGATGCCACTACGGTTATAGCGGTCAAAGTCGTCTATCATCCCTTTGATTTCATCACGGTATATCATCTGTGGCATAAAGGATAGTGCTTTGTAGATAGCCTCAGGGGTGGTGTCAGTGAGTGACAGCTTCTTACAGATGGGTTTCGGTTTGTTGTTTCCATCGCCCCTGTCATTATTTCGTAGTTCTTCATAATATGCCATCACAGCTTCTTCGTTCAGCTCATTGATAGGCTTATATAACATCTTCACAGGGGCACTCTTGTTACTGCCGCTGGGAGCTACATGACATATCCACATAGAGGGATAGTTGGTGTATTTGCCGTCAAACAGTTTGATGGACTTGTTGACGGCAATACTCACAATGGCATAGATGGTTGTGATGACGATGTCTGCATCACACTGATAAACATCAACAAAGTTCTTGATGATGTCTTGAATCTCCACCTGTAAACACTCAAAGGGTAAACACTGCTGGTTAATCATAATACAGACGATTAGCGGTTATTACTGGGCAGATGATGAACTCGCTGCCGAATCTCTTTCAGCATCTCCTCGGAATTGATGCCATAGCAATCTTGTTTCCCTCCCTCAATCCATTTGTAGAGTTCATCCTCGTAGAAGTAGAGCTTGTTTCCTCTTTTGTAGTGGGGGATGATACCTTTACGGGCATTGGCATAGATGGTGGGCTTTGCCTTACGAGTGATACGCATGGCTCCTTGAATGTCGGTGAGGACATGGCGGTTAGATACTGATGATTGCTCAATAGGAGTAGTCATTTTAGACAACTCATAAACGAGTTGTGTAAGCTGATCGACTTTCTCTGTCAGATTCTGAATTTGTTGTTCTAACATGATATAACCTGTCCCTTTAGTGGAACATCGCTGCAAAGGAACAGGGTTTATCAACGGTATATCCAAATACCGCTATAAACTAGAATAAACTGGGAATAAACTATACTGTTGAGCTTATTCCCAGTGATTGTTGGTTATATTTGCTTGATAATTTCTTCTGTAATATGACCGCTGAATTTCTTCGATATACTGCGGTTGTCACCCCAACAT
>Ga0247608_10001672_pt1 | contig 29915 bp, 33 predicted proteins | sample 176DNAGHGlowgp2_FD_193490 | JGI IMG/M metagenome (GOLD analysis project Ga0247608, IMG submission 193490) | Sheep rumen microbial communities from Palmerston North, Manawatu-Wanganui, New Zealand - 1766 DNA GHGlow gp2 | ecosystem: Host-associated > Mammals > Digestive system > Stomach > Rumen ...
AATTTCTTTAAATCGTGTTTTCTAAATTCAAGATACTTATTATATATTTTTAGAGTTGTAGTAGTACCACTTAAATAAATACTTTCATCATAGAAAAACTTGACTTTTCTACGAGGATAATTACACCTTGATAAGCTATTAATATATGATTTTACATTGTCTTGATTTTCTAAATTATAACAAATAGCAATATCAACACGTTGTAAAAACCAATTAGAAATATCAGGAAGTTTTATATTGAAATGTAATTCAACACTTTTTATTAAGTTGTAACATATTTCTTGCAAATCATAAAAACCATTATGACTATTATAACCTAACTTAATTTTATGATAACTCCCCTCTATTTCTACATAATAGCCACCATTTACAGAAACAAAACCATATTTTGCACCATAATCAGTACGAACAGACAATCGGCTATCATAAGAACCAATCAAATGACCATTAGTTATTTCATATTGTAACTCGCCGTGTACTATAATCCATAGAAGATTTTACAATAGATTTTTGTTTAATTAATTGTGAAATATCTCTTGATACCTCACAATAAATTTTTATAGTATCAATCATAAAATCACCTTTTCAAAAAAAATGATATGTTTCAAAAATGAAACGTTCGGAGGGTGTTACTAAGAACCCTCCAAAAAAATTAATCTTTTTTATTAAATAATTTATCAACTTTAAATTTATAATCTACATTATCAATTTTTAATAATTCTAACTCATAAAATAAATCTATAAAAAAATCATATAATTCTTTTTTAAATCGAATATAATCAATAAAAAAAATAAATATAATAACAATCATTATAAAAATTATAACTTCCATATTTCCCCCTATTTCTTTTTAATTAAGACCACATTATTTACTACATTCTCATTAGAATTGATATAATCTTTATCTTGAAAACCACTATTTGCCAAACTATGTATAACGTGATATGTATCATAAGAATTACGCAAATCTTCATCATGTACATAAAAATACCAACCACGTTTTTTGAATTCTTTTACATTTCCATCACTATCTAGTATAGGTATAAAACGTCTAACAATTGTCAAACAACCGAATAGCGTAGTACACCTACGCAATTCTGTTGTTTGACTTCTTATGTTTTTAGCTAGCATATAGAAGTTTTGAGCAGTTCCTAAAATAACACGTCGATTTTTTCTATTTTGTGTAACAACTTCAAGCATTTCTGGTGGAAAATTACGACTTTGATTACTAGCAAACCAATTCTGCGTTTCATCAATTACAACAATTACACCATAAATGCCGTTTTTATAATCTACTAATTGTGACCAATGTTTTAGATCATCATTCTGATACTTATAATTCAAATTGGTTATACATTTTGATTTCAGATATTGACGCTGCATTTCTCTTGCATATTGGATAGCTGAAATAGTTTTGCCGTTTCCTTGTCGACCTTCAAAAATAATCATTCCTTGATAAGAAAACATATCAGGGTTTTTTTTAAACATATCATCACTTATTCTTTTAGGTAAATCTAAAAATAATTTTCTAAAAAAACTTCTTTTCTTTACTCTTTTGTAACTTTCAGGTTTTTTGAACCTCTTCCCTTGTATAAAACCTATAATAATATTAATAATTACTAAAACATAAAACAAACCTATAATAGCAACAATAATAATAATTGGATATTTTAACCAACTAAAAAATGCTAAAAAAACTTCAAATAAACTTTTTAACATAACTTCCCCCTAAAAATTAACCTCTAATAGGTAAAATATTCCATATAGTTTTAAGTATAGAAATTGCAATTTTATAAACAGAAAAACCTATAATAGCAATAAAAATAGGCTTTAACTTATTAAAAGGAAAAATATAAAAAACTACACTTAAAAAATTTTGCAAAATACTAATGTAAGGTGATAAGCTTAAATTGTAATTTATAGCAATAGAACCTAGAACACCTAAAACAATAGTAATAATAAGAGTTATAATAATAGCTCTGAAAATTGTTTCAATCATAAAACCACCCCAAATTATTCTAATTTTATAAGATTAGAACGAGTTTCAATAGAAGAATTTTGACCACTAATAATATTATATAAATTTTTAAAAACAGACCACATAAAACAACCATAAAAGAAAGCACATATAATACCATCGCCATAAGGTTTATAAGGTTCATACCAACTTAAATCAAGAATAACATGTTCGCCTTTTAAATATTTATGATTAAAATTCATAGTAAGACAAGGTACTTCTGAAGTATTCATTAATAAATTATAAATATCAACAATGGATTTTTTAACAGTATCTACAAAATTAAAAAATCCAAATATTTTACTAAATCCACCGCCTAACTTCGAACTAATATTGTTAATAGAAGTTTTATCGCTTTCCTCAATGCTAGAGCCGATGTTACCACTAGTAATATCATTGGCAATATCTCCAAGATTTCCTGCATTACTCCCGATAAGTCCGTTGATGTAGCTATCGTACTCAGAATCGCCTGTTGCTCCCCGTTCACTTAAAGAATTAGAAAAGACAATAGTTGTTTTATCAATATCATAAAGATTACAAGAAGAATATAATAAAGTAGTATCATTAGAACCCAGAACGACATTCATCCAAGTAGTAGAACCAACCTTACCATAAGAATTATTAGAAAAATTATAGGTAAAAGAATAACCATCAATATCAGATAAAATATTATTATTAGAATCATAAGCTTCTAAACGAAGATTACCATTCGAAAGAGTGTAAAGACACACTTTACTTATATCAGTAGTATAATAATTACAATAAAAAACATCACCATAACGAAATATAATAACATTTTTAATATTTTCAGTAGGTATAGTATTAGGCGTAACAATATTATAAGAAACATCATTATAGACAACATCAAAATTAGAAAAATCAGTAGAAGCAAAAACACTATTACCAACCACACACATAACAACAAACATTGCAATAAATAAACAAGCAAATAATTTAGTTATAAAACCATCTTTTTTATAAACTAACTCCATAAAAAAATCCTTTCCGTTTTTATATCACAAAAAACATATTAAAAAATTTATATACATACTTTAAAATAATAACAAGAACAAAAAAAATTAAAAAACTTGTAATAATACCTAAATCATTGTGAATATCTTGTATAGAAATTACATTTTCTTGTTGCTCTGTATATGTAGTAGTATTTTCTGTAGTAGTTTCATTAGAAGTATTATTCTCTACATCTGAGGAAGTATTATCTACTTCATTAGATACATTATTCTCGTTACTATTTTCAATATTATCAGTATTATCAATAGAACTTGTATTATTTTCTTCATTCATTAAAAAAACTCCTTAAAATAAAAATAAGGGGCTATAAAGCCCCGCACATAGTACTAGGCACTATGTAAAATGTGTTGTAAGAAAGCAATTCCCTTTCTTATAGCAATAAATCCTATCATTACAGGGATAATAATTGGAAGTAATCCTGTAATTTCATCTAGGACACCTTTAAGCATATTAGCAGTAACAATTTCACTTAACATATGCTACACCTCCTAAAATATATTTGAAAAATTTAAGGGCGAGTCCACTCTATCTCGCTGTTATAGGACTAAATTAAGCACTATGTAGAATATGTTGTAAGAAAGCAATACCTTTTCTGATAGCAATGAAACCAATCATTACAGGTATAACTATAGGCAATAAGCCAGTAATTTCGCCTAAAACACCTTGAAGCATTTCAGCAGTAACTATAGTTTTTAGCATAGAAAACACCTCCATATCTTTATTTATATATTAAAAAATAATATATCTATTTAACAGGTGATATAGCAAGTGGCTTTAATCTGCAACCACTAGCATATAATTCAAGGTCAAAATCAATATTAATTTTATCATAAGGATTAACATTTCTAAGTCCATTTAAACAATTTGAATTATCAACAGCAATTTTAAAAACTCTTTCATTAATTCCTTGCTCTGATACTTCATCAACTTTTAATTTAAAACTTTCATTATAAGGAATTTGCTCCCCTTTATCATTAGTAAAAACACCTTTTTCGATTTTCTTTAATTCTTTAAATACAAATACACCTTTACAATTCATTATTTTAATTCCTTTCATTTTCTAATTTTTTAATTAATTTATTTACATCAAAATTAAGCATTGCAATTTGTTGCTGAACTTTAAAATCATTGGCTTTGTGGTAAGTTTTTCCTATTAATTCAGAATAATCTTTTAAATAAGCAATCAAATCATTTAAAGCACCTTCACTAATGTAAATAAGTTTTTGCTGATTATTATCCATAATTACTCCACCTTTCCCCTATACATTGGCTCTATGGGGGAACGCATAAAGCCAAAAAAATAACACTAGATACAATTAGTGTTAAAATAAGATTTAAATAAATTATGTAAACTTTGCCATAAGCTTTTATTTTGTGCAATGTTATATATCACGAATTAGGTCAGACAATATGGTATCTTCTTACCTCCCTCACTTTGTTTTTCAAAAATTTTAAGTGATTATCTTTTTAAACTTTATAAAAATATTTTCATTTTTTTAAAATTTTTCTAAATTTCTAAAATTTGCGAATATTTCTAATTTTCTTTAAAATAACAAAAAATTTGCAATTTCAGAAAGCTAGTATTTCCTAAATTGCAAATCTACTTCTATTCCCTATTTTTTATTGTATTTTTATATAATATATTAATCCTTATTTTTTGTACCATTTTGCAAACTCTCTCATTGAGTCAATTGAATTATATTTAATTCTATTTGCTCGTTCTTCATCAGTCATTTGTGCTAGAGTTTTCTCATAGCCACAAGGTTTATATATATACCATAAGTCAGACCATTTTTTATCCGTATAATTCCCTAAAGCTTTGTTAGCTAAAATTCCTTCATGTTTTCCCATAAATTGATGTAATTCATTTCCATCGTAATAAGATAAACATTCCGTAAATCTACAACTTCGGTTTTCTTTTCCTTCCATTAACTTTAAAATACCTACTATTCCTATAGTATCTAAAGCAAAATTCACAAAGGCTCTAGGGAAACCATCCAGTTCATCTATCCAAAAGCCACAATCTAAAGAAATACATGGTTTATTTACTAGTTTATAAGCCTCCATTACTTTATATTTTGAGATATATTTTATATCATCACTTCTATGTTCTTCTAAATCATATTCAAATACTTTAAAATTTACACCATCTAGTTGTTTACTGGCTGATGCTATTTTACCTTTATTATGAGTTACAAATACTATTTCATTCATATACATTTCTCCTATAAAAAATTTTTTAATTCTATTAAGTCATTAATTTCATAATTTGTTTTAAATCTTGTATTATTTTTTAGTTCTTTAATATTAACCCAGCATGAATCAATTCCATTTTGGATTCCACCTAATATATCTTTATACAGTTCGTCTCCTATTATGAGCATATCATCTTTTTTATATGTTCCAATTTTTCGAAAGAACTTTTCAAAAAAACCTTTATGTGGCTTCATATAACCTGCTTCTTCTGCCGAAAATATCCCTTTAATATATTTTTGCGCATTTAACTTGCTAAGTTTATCTTTCACTATTTTTTCTGGACTATTTGTTACAATATATATTTCATATTGTTTTTTATATAAATATTGCAAAACTTCTTGAGAATTTTTTATTGGAACTATGTATTTACTTAAAAAGCTTAAATATTTTTTATTTATCTCTACAGCTTCTTCAAATGAGATATCCTTAAAAAATTTATATATCTTTGAGCCCTAACCCATTTGGTTTTATCTTCATTACTCTTAAATTTATAGGGATCTTTTATTTTTCATTCTGCTCTATCTTTCCAAAATTGATTATCTAACTCTATAAAACTTTCTATTCTTTCTTTAGTTACAACTTCTTTTCTTTCTAATAATGTTTGTTTTATAGCATATTTCCTATTTTCATCATCATCTACAAGAGTATTGTCTAAATCAAATAATATTTTTTTATATTTTTTTTGCATAAAAAATCCTCCCTATATGAATATATTAGCATATATTGAGGAAATATTTTTGTCACAATTATTTTTTTATTGTATTTTTATCTGTATATGATTCTTTTAAAACTTCATACTCTATAATATCATCTAATTTGAAAAGTCTAATTTCATTTCTTAATTCGCAAAATGCAGCAATATACCATTTATCAATGTAAGCAAATAATTCTGCTGGATGAATAATCCTTTCAGTTATTCCTGAATTAATAGAATTAAATTTTATTCTAACCTTATTTTTATTAGCTATTGCATTTTTCATAACTACATACATTTTTTCTTTTACTTCATTTTCTATTTTTAAAAAGTTATTATTTTCATCTATTTGATAACCACCATATTTTCCAGTAAAAGATTTTAAATATATTCCAGCTTGTTCAAGTTCTAGCTTATACTGTCGTATCATTCTTTCTGATACTTCTAATTCATCAGCTAGACTTGATATACTATGTATTCTTTTATCTTTCAATATTTGCAACATATTTAACATATTTGCTATTTTACTCATTTTTAACCTCTTTGAAAATATTTTTATTATTATATAACAAAAGACTGATAATTACAACTAACTATCTGTCTTAATAAAAAACGCACGAATACTTTTATTTTGTGCAATGTTATATATTTCAAAATAAACTTATTCACTTATCATATTTAAGGTTTTATTCATTTTCTCTAAACAATAATTATTAATGTCATCATCACCATAATTTAATAAATTAGATATTGCTAACAAATTTGATAAAATTTTAAGTAGTTTTTCTTTTTCTAAATTCATTGTTAATGAGGATGCTATAATATTAGTCTCAATAAAAAGTTTGACCATATCTTTTTCATCAATATTTTCTATTTTTATCTCATCAATATCTGCCAAATCACAAAAGCAAAGAGTTATCATTAAACAATCTGCAAATTCAGGTATTGTTATATCAGGACTACTTTGTTTTTCATTCTTCCAATATTTAAAACATTTTGTTTCATATGCGAATTCACTTAGTTCACATAACAATTCTAATACTTGCTTATTAAATATCTCTTCACTTTCATAGTCATATTTTTCTCTAAAATGAGCATTAATTATTTTTTCTTTTTTATATATTTCGTTCAAATTCATGTAATATCTTCCTCCAACTTAATAATTTCACTATATATTGTGGTTTGTTAAATATACTAACTTTCTCCTTTTATCCTTAAATTATCCATTTTGCCATTATATTCAACGATAAATTACTATTTTCTTATCAAACTTGTACGCAATATTACTTATATTTCGATCTTTTCCCCATTATATAACAAAAGACTGATAATTACAACTAACTATCAGTCTAAAAAACGAGCGACTACTTTTATTTTGTGCAATGTTATATATTTCTTTTTTTACGGCTTTGATGCCTCTCCATGATACTTGCAATTCCATTTACTATGTGATAAATTCTATCGCTTTTTTTGAACCACGCGCATAGCACGTGGTTTTCTTATATACAAAAAAGTCTTTCAGCATATGGCTGAAGGACTTTTTTAAAATGAATTAATTAATCCAATCGAATATGTCAAAATTCTATATGCATCCCAAGCAGTTACTCCACCATCTTTATTTACATCTAAAGTAACAACTTCATCTTCAGTATTACCAATACCTATTCCTAGGTCTACAGATAATTGTAACGCTCTGTATGCATCATAGGATGTGATATAGGAGTCATTATCAATATCTCCAATGGTTCCACTTACTAATAAGTTATATGTGCTAGTAATATTATTATTGTCAGTTACTTTTATTATTGCTGTTCCATTTGATATAGCGGTTACTTTTCCTGTTGAATCTACTGTTGCAATATTAGTATTTAATGAAGACCAAGTTAGTGTATTTCCTTGTGCGGCATCTGATGGATTAAATGTTGCAGACAATGATCTTATCTGTGATATTGGTAAATGCGTCCATGATGGATTATTGATAGAAATAGTGTAATTGTTGGCTTCCCTCTTCCATAAAGCATATACTGTCGTATCTTCTGTTACTGGCCAATCATACCATCCATCCGGCATCATACCTTGCTCTGTAGAATTTTTATCTAATGACCATCCATTAAATGTATATCCTGCTTTTACAGGAACAACATCTGTTGGAATATGTAAATATACAGATACTAATTCTATATCTGGTTCTCCTTCTCCACCGTTTGTATCAAAAAATACTAAACGAATTCCCTCTGCATATCTCCAATCTTCAATTGGAATATATTTATATGGCCTATTAGTACCCGTTGGAAAATCCCCTAAAAATTCTCCTATTGTAGTTATACCAAGTTCCATAATATCATCATAAAATTGTTGTCTTTCATCTGATGTTTCCTTTAGAGTCCCTTTAAATTCTCTTAATCTTAAAGAATCTTTTACTACTCTCCATGATAATTTACTACGTCTTAAATGAGCTCTTTGAGTATCAGTTGTTGCTAAATTTTCTGCTTGTGTCCAATATCCATCTAAAACTTCTGCTTGACTTTCAGTAATAGAACATGTTGAAGCCATTTGTGAATATATTGATAAATGTTTTTTTGTCGCATCTTCACACATCGCATCAACAAATTGTTTTATATATGTACCACCTGATCCATAATAATCGTTGCAAAATTCTTCCATAACTTGATCTATATCACAATATGGATTTCGTAGTAGTCTTGATATCATATAGGCTCTAAGTTCACCAAATTCAGTATCACATTCATCAATAAAATAATTTCCTTCGACAAATACTCCTTTTACACCGTTCTCATAATATGTTTTAATATTATCTTGTAATACTTTAAAATTTGGAAAAAATGTCATTGTATAAGCATAATTAGTTGCATAATCCCATATATATAATCTATTGCAAATCCTATTCCATTCTTTAAGATCATCCATAAATTGAGCATTTTCTTCACATGAATCATCTTCTAATGGATGTGAAAAACAACATTCAATTGAACATAATCTCACAATTACATTATTTTCTGGAACTACTTGAGTTGGAGGTGTTCTAGTATATTGATAAGCAAATGTGTCTATTCCAACATTATTATATCCTCTGTTTTTTACTTCCCTGGCTATTTTATTTACAAAATTAATCATAGTTCCAGAAGGTGACCCATTTGCATTATTTATTGCTGTGCAATTTTCACATTGACAATAGTCTGTATTATCTAATTGTGTAAGAGATATAATTTGAAGTGAAGTATCTGGATCATGGTATTCTTGAAGTAAATCTATTACTTCATCAAGTACAATGTTATAAACATTTTCGTTAGTTAAGCACAATTGAGTTGGTTGTCTTTGTCCATTATATAATGCATAATATTCTGGATGACTGTTAAAATATGTATTAGCAGAGCAGAAATCACTACCTAATGAATGACAAAATGAACTTATATATTCTATATCACCACCCATTTCATCAGGTATTGTACGATGTGTATTTGCGTTTAATCCATTAGCAATTGAATATTCTGTATCTCTAGGGCTATCCCAGTCTGTATCTGTAAATTCAAAAAATGTATCATATGTTATTATTTCTGTAGGAATAGTTATTTCATTTGTTAATGATTTCATACCTTCTTTTGTGAAACATCTATAACCGCAAAAATCTTCTAAATATCCATACACACCATAAATAGTTCCCCTATTTCCTGCTCCATAGATTGCTAATCCATTATCTAAAGGAACAATATTATATGACCCATCATCTTTATTAGAAATATCAGATGTGTCAAATTTTGAAGTGTTTCCTATGTAAAAACTATATCCAGAAAAGTTATCACTATCAGTTAAAATAGGATAAGTTTTTCCATCAATTTGTTTTAAATATTTTGCTAATTGTTGAGCTGCAAAATTTTCAGTTTCACTAGCATTAGAAGAAACTATTATTGCATAATCTCCACTACTTGGTAATATTTCAGAACCTGAAGCAGTTACATTACATGTTACACTTAAAATTATAAACATAACAATGAATATAATAATGCTTAATATAACTAAATTTCTTTTCATTTTCATTAAATTATTTCCTCTCTCATAAGTATACATTTATATAATAGTATTTTTTGTCAATATAAAAATTAATTAAAATATATTTAATTATTAAATTAGATTTTTAATTTATAATTCTAAAAACTTAAAAGTTAATTATTTTTTATTACTTTTTAAAATATTTTATCCAATATTTATCATATTTCTCTTATATTTTGATGTTTTTCTACTTCACTTAATTAAGCTTTTTATACTCATCAAGAATAATATTATACATACGGCTGTCTTTTTGAACGCCAGTATATTTAACAATTGCTTCTTCAACACCATTCTCAGCAATATATTTCTGTAGTTCTTCTGCTTGAAGATCACCTTCTGATTTGAACTTAAGAGCACAAGCAACACCTTTTAGTAAATATGTGTTATCCAAACCATATTCTTCACAATTATTTGCTGGTCCCATAATACGATCATTTGGAGAAATTTTTCGAATAGGTTCACGAGAGACACGTGAAATAGGGTCTACAATACCAGGTGTGGTAAATCTCTTTATCATCATAGTCTCCATATACTCAACTAATTCTTCATGTGTAAAGCCATACTTCTTTTCTAATGCAGATGCAGATTCTAGCATTGCTGTACGAATTTGAGGAAGCAATTCAGAATCACGAAGTGCATCTTGAACAATATCATATCCCTTAAGCACTTGACCATAGTATCCTGCTATTGCATGACCACAGTTAATAATATATATTTTTCTTTGTAAATACATCATAAGGTCATCCACATATTCAGCACCCTTAATTGGCTCAGAATTAGGGTCAATTAATTTGTTTTTCTCTATAACTAGCTCAAATGCATCACCTATTTCAAATTGCGTTTTCACATGCCATAACAATAACTCTATCTTTGCCTTGTTCCAATCTTCTTTTTAATCCCTGGGCAATAAGTGGAGCAACTTTTGGAAGATTTGTTGCCATAACTGATGTTGTTATAATTTCTGCTTCACACATTGCATCTATAAGTTTATCTGAGTTTTTTATATTTGAATAAGCAATTACATGATCTATAATTTTTTCTTGATAGTTGTGATCAATCAAAAATAAAGAATATTCATAATTTTTGTTAACTATATCAACAAGTTCATCTACAACATCTCCAAATATAACCTCATAACCACTATCATGTAATAGTTCAGCTATAAATCCACGCCCTATTTTTCCTGCACCAAAATGAACTGCTTTTTTCATTACAAAATCTCCTTTCTCAATTCTTCCCCGCTTTTATCTGATAAAAATGCTGGTGGAATATCAAAAATAGTTTTAGCACCATATTCACCCTTTTGGTTCATTCTATAAGTTGCTCTAGCAAGTGCAATTAATACAGAAGCAGTAAATTCAGGATTTGAATCAAGTTTTAGTGAATATTCAATTATTTGTTTATTTCCATCTCCTGTTTCTCCACTATGAATTACAAAACCACCATGTGACATCTTACTGTGATTTTGATTTAATTCTTCTTCAGATATAAAATGAACTGTTGTGTCATAGTCTATAAAGTAATTTGGCATTTTTTTAATTTCATTTTCGATTGTTTTTTTATCTGCCCATTCCTCAGCGACAACAAAGCATTCTCTTAAATGTTTTTCTCGTGTAGATAATTCAGGATTTTCTCCATTTCTTACTTTATTCATTGATTCTTCAACTGGTATTGTATATTGAATTGCATTTTTAACACCTTTAATTCTTCTTATAGCATCAGAATGACCTTGACTTACACCTTTTCCCCAAAAAGTATATGTTGAACCATTAGATAAGATTGAATTGGCATAAAGTCTCATTAAAGAAAACATACCTGGATCCCATCCTCCTGAAATTACAGATGTTTTATTATTAGATTTAGCACTATCATTTACTTTTTCAAAATATTCTGGAATTTTTGCATGTGTATCAAAACTATCTACTGTATTAAATTCTTTGGCTACTGCTGGCACTTGCTCTGGTAAGTCTGTTGCAGAGCCACCACACATTATCATAACATCTACTTCATCTTTCCAATTATCCATTTCCTCTATTCTTATTACTGGTGTAGATGAATTAATTTTTAGTGAATTAGGATCTCTTCTAGTAAATATACCTACTAGTTCCATATCTTTTGATTTAGTTATTTCTTTTTCAATTCCTTTTCCTAAGTTTCCATACCCACAAATTGCAATTTTAATTTTTTCCATACTAATTCCTCCAATCATTTTTAAATCATTATATCATATATGTTTTTTAACTTCAATTATTTTTTTTTCATTTTTTCGTTTAATCTAAAACCTAGCTCTTACTTTATCTATTTTTAATACAATAAAAAACTTCTAAAATCTATATGTAATTAAAAACATATATTGATTTTAGAAGTTTTCTTATGCCAAATTACTATTAGTTAGAAATACTAATATTCTATTTATATAGATGTGTTATTTTTCTTTGTTACTTCTTTAGCCATACCAGAACCTTCAAACCATCTACTTTGTTTAGTATTAAATTTACAATTACTTATAGTAACTTTCTTACATTTTGAAAATTCTATTGCCTTACCATCACCATGTCCACAATTAAGTAATTTATTTTTATCAAATAGAACATTGTATACAATAGCCTTTCCATCCCATCCACCAATTTGAGCTCCAATTCCGCAATTTTTAATAGTGTTATTTAATACTTTTACATTTTCAGTTTCATATGTTAATTTAGAATTTTTCTCTTCAGCACCTATTTCTATTCCACCTTCACAATTTTCTACAGTATTATTACTTATAGTTACATTTGCTCCACCATCAACATATATACCATAAGCTGAGCCTGGATCATAAGGTGATTTACAGTTGCTAACATAACAATTGCTTATTATTACATTTCTTGGTCTATCTAAAGATTTATTACTGCATGTTCCATAGTTTCCACATATACAAATTCCAATGTTTCCTTTAATACCACTAGATGTAAGTTTTACACCAGTAATTGTAATATTTGTACAATTTCCGTCAACTGAAATTGCTTCTGACCATCCAGCTGATATGTTTGTTAATGTACAATTTTTAATAGTTATATTATTTATTGCTTTTGTAGATGAACCATCTATAAATATTGCACTTGCCCCATCATCTTCTCCACGTGGATTGCTTGTTTTTATGTCAATAAATTTACAATTTATTATGCTTAAATTTTCTGTACTAGGATGTATTATAATTCCTTTTGCATCTTTTGCATATAAGTTTTGGAATGTAAATCCATTAATTTCTACATATTTTGTATTTTGTATTTTTAATAAACGTTTTTTTTCACTTCCATTTATTATAACATTTCCATTTGCAACAATTTTAATTGGATTACTACTTGTTCCACTCTTAGATAATGATATATCATTTTCATAATATGTTCCAGCGCTTACCATTAAAGTATATCCTGCAGATAATTTACTTATACCTTTTTTAATAGTTTTTAATGAATTGTTTGGTGTAGTTCCTGAATTTGAATCTGAACCATTTTTAGAAACGTATAAAACTTTATCTGTTACAGTAACTTTACATGTTGCAGTTTTACCATATTTTGATGTTGCAGTAATTATTGCAGTTCCTTTAGATTTCGCTGTTATAGTGCCTTTAGTATTTACAGTAGCTATATTATTATTTGATGATTTCCATGTTATAACCTTCGATGTTGTATTTGTTGGATTAAAGTTAACAGCTAGATTTTGCGTACTTCCTTTATTTATTGTTAAAGTTGTTTTGCTTAAGCTTATACTTTTTGCTGGAATATTTACTCTTATAATGCATGTAGCTGTTTTGTTATTTGAAGTTTTAACTGTTATTGTTACTTTTCCTGGTTTTATTCCTTTTACAACACCATTTTTGTCTACTTTAGCTATGCTATTATCTGAAGAACTCCATGTTAAAGTTTTATTGGTTGCATTTGTTGGTTGTACTGTAGCATTTAATTGTAATCTTGTATTTACAGCAATTGTATTATCTTTTTGTTTTAATGTAACTGAACTTACTGCAACTGGTTGAACTTCAGGAATTTTTACTGTTACTGTACATGTTGCCTTTTTGCCATTTAATGTTGTAGCTGTTATAATTGCTATACCATTACTATTTCCTGTAACATTTCCTAATCCATCTACAGTTGCCACTTTTACATTTGATGAACTCCATTTTATTGTTTTATTTGTTGTATTTATTGGAAGTACTGTTGCACTAATTTTTCCTGTTTTTCCTTTATATATAGTCATATTTGTTTTATCTAATTTAATTCCAGTTGCTTCTATTTTCCACTTATCTTCGATATATTTTATCCATTCAGGATGATTATTCCCTATTTTGGGTATTGTAGATGCTGCTATATATTCTAATTCTCTTAATGTATCTCTTGAGTCTATTATTCCATCTTCATTTATATCAGCAGCTTTTAACTGATTACCTTTTAAAATCCAATCTGGATGAAGTTGATAAATTTTAGGTATAGCTGATGCTGCAATATGTTCTAATATTCTTAATGTATCTCTTGAATCTATTAATCCATCTCCATTAATATCTCCAATTTTATATGTTTCAGCTGCATACTCTGTTTTAGGTATAATACAAAAAAACATAGCTATTATTAAGATTGGGATTAAAAATTTATAAATCTTATTCATAATCCTTCCTCCTTCCATTATCTTTTGATACACTTATATTATACCATATTTTAGCAAAAAAGTCAATTTGTTATGTCTATCGCAACCGTTTTATATATTAATAAAATTATAATTTTTATATTATATAATGGAAAATATTCTTTTCTATCAAAAAACTCTTCTTATTAGATAAAATCATAATAAGAAGAGTAACTTATATTTTCATAAAATTTCTGCTTTTAGTTCTTATATCTACTTAAAAACATATCCATTTTATTTAAAAATTCTGCATTTGTTTTTGTCTTAACCATTTCTTGAATAATATGTTCTGTTACATCTGCAACTGGAAGGTTGTTCATAGCTTTTCTAATTGCATAAACTGTTTCAAGTTCTTTTTTAGATAAAAGTAAATCTTCACGTCTTGTACCTGATTTATTTATATCAATTGCAGGGAAAATTCGTTTTTCTGAAAGTTTTCTATCAAGGTGAACTTCCATGTTTCCTGTACCTTTGAATTCTTCAAAAATGACATCATCCATTCTACTACCTGTTTCAATTAAAGACGTAGCAAGTATAGTTAAGCTTCCACCAAATTCAATATTACGTGCAGCACCAAAGAACTTTTTAGGTTTATGTAAAGATGCAGGATCAATACCTCCTGACAAAGTTCTTCCTGATGAAGGAATAGTTAAGTTATATGCTCTTGCAAGTCTTGTGATGCTATCAAGTAAAATAACAACATCTTTTCCATGTTCTACAAGTCTTTTTGCTCTTTCTATAACCATTTCAGCAACTTTTGTATGATGTTCAGGTAATTCGTCAAATGTAGAATAAACTACTTGTCCTTTTATTGAACGCTCCATATCTGTAACTTCTTCAGGACGCTCATCTATTAAAAGTACAATTAATTCACATTCAGGATTGTTTTCAGAAATACTATTTGCAATTTCTTTTAATAATGTTGTTTTACCAACTTTTGGTTGTGCAACAATTTGACCTCTTTGACCTTTTCCAATAGGTGAAATTAAATCTATAATTCTTGTAGCATAATTTGTTGATTTTGTTTCTAATCTTAATCTCTCATTTGGATAAATAGGAGTTAACTCATCAAATCTTTTTCTTTTCATTGCTCTTTCTGGATGTTCTCCATTAACTTCACCAACAAAGATTAATGATGGAAATTTTTCTCCTTCTTTACATCTAGAAATACCTTTAACTAAATCTCCTGTTTCAAGTCTAAATCTTCTAATTTGAACAGGTGAGATATATACATCTTTAGGTGTAGAAAGAAAGTTCTCTCCTCTTAAAAATCCATATCCATCAGGTAAAACTTCTAATATACCTTCAATAATTTCGTCTTCTTCGTTATTTACTTGATATGAAATTACAGCTTCTTCTACATTGTCTTCTTCTTCGACTTCAGCATCTGCAGCATCATATTTTTTTACTTTAGAAGTAGTTTCGTTTTCTTCTTCATTGTTATTATCTGCTTCCTCATTGTTATTTTCAACTTCATCAACTTCTCTTAAAATGTCTATTAATTCTTCTTTTTTTAGTTTTGAAATATTTCTAATATTGTTTTCCTTTGCTAGCTTTTTTAATTCTATTAATGTCATGTTTTCTAAATTTGACATAAATTTCCTCCTTAAAATTAAATATATTATTCTCTATATAAAATTATTTTTAACAAATAAAAAGTATTTTTTAAATCAATCTATATAATTTTTATGGATTATTAAATAGAAAATAAATATTTTTGATATATAATATAAGTATTATATCACAAATTTTTCTATTTGTGAAGACTATTTTGAAATATTTTTACAGAATTTTCCAAAGTGGTTGTATTTTGTTCTCCTGTGACCATATTTTTAAGTGTTACAACATTATTTTTAATTTCGTCTTCGCCCATTACAATTACATATTTTACATTTAATTTATCTGCATATTTAAATTTTTTGGCTATTTTTTTATTTTCAAAATCAACTTGAACTTTTATTCCATTTTCTCTAAGAGTCGACGCAATTTTTGCACATTCTTCATAATTATTATCCATAGAAATAACTAGAACATCCGCAATAGATTGATTTTCTGCAGAAATAATGTTATTGTCTGTTAATTGGAAGAATAGTCTTGAAAGACCTATAGAAATACCAACTCCTGGCATTTTTCTTGTAGAATAATATTCTGTTAAATTGTCATATCTTCCGCCTGAGCATACACTTCCTAAATTTCTGTATTTATTTAAAAATGTTTCATATACTGTACCTGTGTAATAATCTAATCCACGTGCAATTGTTAAGTCTATTTTGAAGTTTTCTTCTGGAACCATAAAAATTCTAATAAATTTTATAACTTGTTTTAAGTCTTCAATTCCTTCATTCCATATATCTGAGGCAATTTTCATCTTTTCAAGCGCTTGAATTTTTTCATTATTAGTTCCTGAAATAGAGATAAAGTTCATAATTGTATCTACTTTATCTTCAGGAATTTCTTCACATAATTCTTTTCTTACTTTATCTGGACCTATTTTATCGATTTTATCTATAATCCTTAATATTTCAACAGAGTTCTCTTTTACTCCAAGTCCTTCAAATAGACCATTTAAAATTTTTCTATTATTTATACATATGGTAAAGTCATCAAATCCAAGGCTTAGAAATGTTTTATATATTACAGAAGCAAGTTCTGCGTCATTTACAACAGAAAGCTCTCCATCTCCGATTATATCTATATCACATTGATAAAACTCTCTATATCTTCCCCTTTGTGGCTTTTCTCCACGATATACCTTCCCTATTTGATATCTTTTAAAAGGAAAACTCAATTTATCATAATATTCAGTTACATATTTTGCAAGAGGTACTGTTAAATCAAAACGTAATGCTAAGTCGTTTTCTCCTTTATTAAATCTGTATATTTGCTTTTCTGTTTCTCCTCCAGCTTTTGCAAGCAAAATATTTGCATCTTCTATAATTGGTGTATCTAATGGTAAAAATCCATAGCTTTCATATGATTTTTGTATTGTTTCTTTCATTTTATTAAATAGTATTTGTTCATTTGGCATTAACTCCATAAATCCTGGTAATGTTTTTGGTTTTATTTGTTCACTCATAATTCCTTTGCCTCAATATATAATCAATTTATTTCGTCTTAATATATATTTGGGCTTTCTCCTCTCTTTTTTATTATATAGGAAAAATCGTCAGATTTTTAAGTATATAAAAAGACAAAGTTTCCTATATTCGCGCGATTGCTTTGCAATCTGCGCAGTGGCGAAGCCACTTTTCTTATTGCATAGGAAAAATCGTCAGATTTTTCCGGAGCAACAAGGTTAAGTTTCTTTAATTCGTGCGGTTGCAAAGCAACCTGCACATGTGACGAAGTCACTTTTCTTATATAATAGGAAAGTGTTAGCAATTTATTCTGTCTAATTGTTAACATTCCAATTTGTTTTGGATATATTTTATCATAGATTTATTTATTTTTCAATGTTTTTAGAACTAAAATTTGCTTTTTTATGTAAAGTATGGTATAATAATAGTTAGACATAGAGGGCTATCCTCTTGTTTTGAAACTATAAATGTCCTTGTACTCAAGGACAAGCAAACTTGCACGAGTGTATCGTGTGAGAAAGGAGTAAAGATGGCTACAGCATCATGTTCTGTAAAAAACAAAAGAGGAGAAATTATAACTAAAGTATACCAAGATGGGAAAAAAATAAAGAAATTATCATCATGGTATGGAGAAAAGTTATATTCTTCTGCTTTTGCACTTAAAAAAAATAGATGCATCATTATTGTTGTAAAAAATAGCCATTAAGCAAGCACTCCCTGCACACAAATCTTCGGATATGTGTGCAGGGGTGTTTTTTTATTTATTAAAAAATACAATCATAGCTCCAACTAAACAAAATATAGCACCTAAGATTTTAAATCCGGCTGTGGCTTCATTTTGGTCTCCAAAACCAAACCATTTTCTAGTTAAAATTCTTGCATCATAAACCATAATTGTGCCATACATTAAAAATACTAAACCTACTACTCTTAATACTATTTGTAACATAAATATCAACTCCTATTTGTACTTTATAATACTTTTTATAATTTTTAGTATATATTTTTTAATGCGCGTGAGCGACATTATATCTCGATTCTACTTGTAAATTTATCTTCAATTAAGTTCTTCAATCTTGAATTCTTCTCTTGTTCCAAATTTGGATCATCTGCTATAATCTGTGAAGCTAATTCTTGTATTTCTTTTAATTCTCTTATGTTTTCGAATAGATTAGCAATTTTAAGTTCTGGAACACCATGTTGTGCAGTTCCAAAAAAGTCTCCTGAGCCACGAAGTTCTAAGTCTTTTTCTGAAATTACAAATCCATCATTAGTTTGGCACATAACTTTCATTCTTTCTTTACATACTTTGCTTTTACCTTCATTTTTTAAAATGCAATAAGATTTATATTCTCCTCTTCCTACTCTTCCTCTTAGCTGATGAAGTTGTGCTAAACCAAATCTTTCTGCGTTTTCTATTATCATAATACTAGCATTTGGAACATCAACTCCAACTTCTATAACTGTTGTAGAAATAAGAATATCTATTTCTCCGTTTTTAAATCTTTGCATTATATCATCTTTTTCTTTTGGTTTCATTTTTCCATGTAAATATTCTACTCTATATTCACTAAATACCTCTGTTTTATATTTTTCTGCAAGTTCAACTACAGATTTTAGACCTAAATCGTCATCAGATTCTTCTACCAAAGGGCATACAATATATGCCTGTCTTCCTTCATTTATAAGTTTTTTAACAAATACAGCTAGTCTTTCATCATATTCTTTATTTACTGCATAAGTCTCAATTTTCTTCCTGTTTGGTGGTAGTTCATCAATTATAGAAATATCCAGATCTCCATAAAGAATAAGTGCTAAAGTTCTCGGAATTGGAGTTGCAGACATAACTATAACATCAGGATTATTTCCTTTTGCTACAATTGTAGCCCTTTGCTTTACACCAAATCTATGTTGCTCATCTGTTACAACTAAGCCTAAATTTTTAAAAATAACATTATCTTCTAAAAGTGCATGTGTTCCAATTAAAATATCTATCTCTCCATTTTGAAGTCTTTCCAAAATTTTCTCTTTATTTTTCTTTGTAACACTTGAAACTAAAAGTTCACATCTAATTCCAAATGGTTCAAGCATTTTTGTAAAATTTTTCAAATGTTGGTCTGCAAGTATTGCTGTAGGTGCCATAATTGCTGCTTGATATCCACTTTTAACAGCTTTATATGCTGCCACAATACTTACAACTGTTTTACCTGAGCCTACATCACCTTGCAAAAGCCTATTCATAGCAGTATCCTTTTCCATATCTTTATCTATCTCGTCAAGAACTCTTTGTTGTGCATTTGTAAGATTAAAAGGTAATGTTTTTATAACATCTTGCATTTTTATATTTGAATCAAATTTTATGCCTTTTTCATCAAATTTCTGCCCTTCTTTAAGTCTAAATAATGCAAGTTGTAAAGCCAATAATTCTTCAAAAACTAGCCTATTTTTAGCTCTTGTAAAATCAGAATTTGATTTTGGAAAATGTATATTTTTATATGCTTCATTTATATCAAGTAATTTATATTTTTGCAAGATATAATCAGGAATATTTTCTTCAAGATTTCCATACACTTCATCAATTCCAGATTCCATTATTTTACGCAAAACATTTTGTGTTAGACAACTTGTTAAAGGATAAATCGGAACTATTTTACCTGTATTTTTATCAACTCCATCTTCATCAAAAACAGGAGATTTCATCTCAAAAGTTCCACCTTTGTTTTCTATTTTGCCATAAAAAGTGTATTTTTCTCCAACTTTAAATTTATCTTTTAAATATTTTTGATTAAACCATGTAATAACACAGCTTGAACTATCATCATTTACAACTAATCTGTAAATAGAAAGTCTTCTCGCACGAATTTCTGTAATTTTTGTAAGAGCTGTTGCCTTAATTAAAACTGTTTCTCCATCTTCACATTCTGCAATTTTCTTCGGAATACTCCTATCTTCATGGTTACGTGGAAAATATGTAATCAAATCCTTTAAAGTATATATATTCAATTTATTTAATAATTTTACTCTATTTGGTCCAACTCCTTTTACAAATTGGACTTCTTTATTTAAATCTATCATTTATTTCTCCAGTTAAGGTTCTTTTTTGTGACGGAGAAAAAAAGGAACCTCATTACATTAATGAATATATTTAACTGAAAATTTATAAATACTTCAAAGTGAATTTTTTCTCCGTCCCCAAATTCACTTTCAGATTTTTTGCAATTTAAAATCCACCCCATCTGCACTAATTAATTTTAGTTCTATTTCGTCTATATTTCCATTTACAGCGTCTTTTATAGCAGGACCATGTAAGTGCCCATAATAACATTTTTTTGCATTAAATTCTTTTAAAATGCTAATAAAAGGTGATGGCTCATTTTTAAGCAAATATGCTTGTGTAATTGGAGGATAATGTAAAAATGCAATAATTTCTTTTTGATTCCCATATTTTTTTATTCCATCTTGCAAAGAAAGCTTAAGTCTTCCTGCTTCTCTATCTATAATCTTCTTATCTTCCTCTGAATCTTCCTCTAGAAGAGACCAACCTCTTGTACCACACAATATTTTATCTTCTACTTCAAAAGAATTATTATGCAAAAAATCTATATTGTGCATATTATTTTGTTCTAAGACTTTTTTCATATTTGTTACTGTTGTCCACCAATAATCGTGATTTCCTTTTAAAAGAATTTTTTTGCCTGAAAGCTCATTAATAAATTTAAAATCTTCTAAAGCATCTTCTATCTTCATAGCCCAAGAAAAATCTCCTGCTAAAACAACAGTATCTTCTTCTTTTACTTTTGAAAGCCAATCTTGTTTTATTTTTTCTTCGTGATTTTCCCAGTTGTCTCCAAAAATATTCATTGGTTTTGGATTTTTGAAAGATAAATGCAAATCTCCTATTGCATAAATTGACATTATTTCACCTCCGTACATTTATTTTGAGTCAGTTCTTTTTTGTGCGTGTTAATAGGGACCGGTTCTTTTTGCTTGCTTTTTATTATATAGGATAAATTGTCAGACTTTTACGTATATAAAAAGACAAAGTTTCCTATATTTGCGCGATTGCCTTGCAATCTGCGCAGTGGCAAAGCCACTTTTCTTATCTAAGTATAGATTCTCCCCTTCAACAACTATATAACTTTTTACTTTATCTTCAAATTAGGCATTGCATTCAAATTAAGCTCATGCAAATTTCCTTTAATGTAGTTATAATACCCTGCAGAAGCAATCATTGCAGCATTATCTGTACAAAGCTTCATATCTGGCATATAAACTTTTAAATCTGTGTATTTGTTTTCTAAATCTAAAAATGCTCTTCTTATAAACTGATTTGCAGAAACACCACCTGCAATAGCAACTTGATTTGCATTTGTTTGCTTAATTGCTTCTGTAACATTTTCAATTAATACTTCTGTAACTGCTTTTTCAAAACTTGCACATAAATCAGCTTTATTTACATCTTTAGTATTGTGGTTATAATTTATAACAGCAGTTTTTATACCACTAAAACTAAAATCTAAGCTATTTTTAAAATGTGTTTTTGGAAGTTTAATATTTGGCTCTCCTTCTAAAGCAAGTTTATCTACTTTAGGACCACCTGGGTAGCCAAGCCCAACTACTCTTGCTACTTTATCAAAAGCTTCTCCAATTGCATCATCACGTGTTTTTCCAAGCATTTCAAATTCTGTGTAATCTTTTACATTTATAATTTGAGTATTTCCACCAGAAATTAAAACACATAAAAATGGTGGCTCTAATTCTTTATATGTAATGTAATTTGCTGCAATATGACCTTCTATATGGTTTACTCCTACTAATGGCTTATTTAATGCAAAACTTAGAGCCTTTCCGTAAGATAAACCAACAAGCAAAGCTCCTACAAGACCTGGTCCATAAGTTGGTGCAATTACATTTATATCTTCAAATGTAACATTTGCTTCTTCTAAAGCTTTTTTTGTAACTCTTGTAATTGCTTCTATATGGTTTCTTGAAGCTATTTCTGGTACTACTCCCCCATACTTTTCATGTATTGGTATTTGTGTATCTATTACATTTGATAATAGCTCTCTTCCATTTTTTACTACTGCAACTGATGTTTCGTCACAACTTGATTCTATTCCTAAAACTAATATATCTTTCATTTTTAAATCAATCCTTTTAAAGTTTAAATTGTCGTAACTAATTATTTATGCTTTAGCACAAATTAATCTTCTTTATGTATATATTTAACCACAAAATGACAAATATTGCAACGAATTTTCTTGATTTTTAATAAAAATAGGAATAGTAAAGCACTTAAACTTAACTATTCCTATATTACACCCCATAAAGATTACTTCATTTCTTTTAATTCTGAATTAAACTCTTCTATTGGAATACTGTTAAAATAAATCTTTTCAGGTGCAATGTCTTCACCTGTGCTCCATTTTAAAGTAATTCCATAAGTTTTTACTTTTTTAAAATTATCTTTATCTCTTAAATTTTTATAATAATCATATTTAAGCATTTCTTTCATATCATATATTTTTTCTTCTCCGTTTTGAAACTTAATATATAACAAAAAGCCTTCTAATGCTTTTACCTCTACAGGTAATTCTTCTATTTTATTTTCCATATAAATCGCCCCTTTTACATTATTTTATTGGATCTATACTAAAGCCTTTATTTCCATCTTGAAGAATATTCCACAAAGCTATTAATTCTTCTTTTCGAAGTTCTATCCATGCTTCAACTAGCTTTCTTTGTTTATTTGGAATATTTCCTGACAAAACATTTCCATTAAAATCAAAAGTACATCTATATTCTGCATATTGTACATGGATATGTGGCAAATGATGTTTGTCTGTATCATTAAAAAACATACTGATAATTATTCCGTAAAATTGTGATACTATTGGCAAAAATTATCACCTCCTAAATTATATCATTAATAATTAGAAATTTCAACATTTTGAAATAACATATTAATAAAATTTAGAATTAAAATAATGAAATAATGTAATAATAATATATCACATTCTGTATATGAAGTCAATCTTTTATGGTAAATTATGGTAAAGAGATTATTTATTGTATAAATCTTTAGTTATAATAATTTTGATATTTTTTGCAATAACTATTTAGATTAGTTTATCAAATATTAGAAAAAAAAGATTATTAAAATAATTAGTTTATGGTCAAATTATGAAAATATTTAAAAAGTCAAATATTGCAATGAATTTTGGCTATTTCATTACAATATTTGACTTTTTTATTATTTAAGTTCTCTATTAAGTTTTTTTGCAGTGTTTCTGTCTACAATCAATTTAGCTACAAATAATACTACCATTATGATCACATAAGTTTTAAAAAATGCTAAAAAACTATCTTCAACATCTATGTTATAAAATTCCCCTGATACCAAAGAGTCTATATTTAGTAGTAAGAAAATTATAACAAAATATATAGTTGATGTAATTGTTATTTTTTTAGCAGTAGCTCTTCTTATAAATATTTGATATATAAGAATTCCTGTATTTATTCCTACTATAAGTGCATATAAATATAAAGTCATTATTTGGGAAGTTGTGGCTTGATATATTCCTAACATCATTCCTCTAACCTCAGTAATCAATGTTTTTTTACTAAATAAAATATTTTCTTTTTTAGCGCTTTCTACAATTTCATCATAAGTCATAGAAATTTCATCATAATCATGTTCGTGTTTAGCCATATATTCTTCATAATATGCGTTATTTATAATTTGTTCATCAATCGAGTATTCATATTTTAAGTTTAATGAATGTATAAATATATAATTTCTAACAATTCCAACTGTCATTGCTATAAAAGTTGTAATTGCAACTGAAACAGAAATACATAATAATAGTTTTTTCCAATTTTTCATATCAATCCCTCCTATCTTTCAAGAATTTCATAACATCTGAAACTCTTCTTTTTGATACATATTCCTCTGTTCCGTCAATTAATTTTACTAAAATACTTCCAATAATATTTGTGTTAAAACACTTAACTTTTTCAATGTTTACAATTACTGAATTCGATATTCTAATAAAACTTTTTTGCGGTAAATTTTCTTCTAAGAAATATAACTTTTCTTTTATTTTGAAAATACCATCTTTTGTTTTAGCAAAATTATTTTTTTCTTCACTATAAAATGTAATTATGTCTGAAACATTTATTAAGAAAATATCGTTACCTTGAGTTCCGACTATTTTTTCTATTGTATTTGAACTAAGCCTTAACAACTCGTTTTCTATGTCTAATATTTGACTATTTTTTTCTGGTGCATTTATTACTATTTCTATGTCTTCATATTCATCTGAAATATTAGTACGTACTTTAATATTCATCTTTCTTGTCCCCTTTCTTGATTTAATTATATCAATTTTTATTTTTTGTTGCAATTATTTTAAAAGTTTTTATGATAAGTGGTTGAATTTTGGAGATATATGACACTAAAAAAAGAATAGCAAAGTGTTTAAACAAAGCTATTCTTTTATATATTGTTTAATTATAAATTCACCTACAACCCCATAACCGCTGTCGCAATGCTAAAGAACACAAGCATTGAACACAAATCTACAACTGTAGTAATTAGTGGCGAAGCCATAATTGCTGGGTCCAATTTTAATTTTTTTGCAAACATAGGAAGAACACATCCCATAACCTCTGCAATCATTGCAGTTGCCATTAGCGTAACACCAACAATAAATGCTATTTTTATACTTTGATCATTATGAATTCCGTCATATTGTAAAAATATTCTAAGTCCCGTAACTAATGCAAGCACTGCTCCAATTAAAAATGAAACACGAATTTCTTTCCATACAGCTTTAAATAAATCTGAAAGTTTTATTTCATCTAATGCCAAACCTCTGATTATAAGTGTTGAACTTTGAGAACCACAATTTCCTCCTGTATCCATTATTGTAGGAATAAATGCTACAAGTAAAGGAACAGCAGCTATTGCAGCTTGAAATTTTTCCAAAAGTAATCCTGTAAATGTTGAAGATAACATAAGAAATAATAGCCAAACTATTCTATTTTTTGCATGTTTAAATACACTAGTTTTAAAATATGTGTCTCCTGTAGGTGTCATAGCAGCCATCTTTTCAAAGTCCTCTGTGTTCTCATCTTGCATAACGTCAATAGCATCATCGATTGTTACAATACCTACTAATCTATTTTCTGTATCTACAACTGGCATAGCCATAAAGTTATATTTATCAAACATTTTAGCAACAGTTTCTTGATCCTCTGTTGTTAAAACACTTATTACATTATCTTCCAAAATGTCTTTTATTAAAACATCTCTTTCAGAAATAAGTAAATCTTTAATTGCAACTGTACCAATCAGTTTTCTTGAATTATCTACAACATAACAAATATAGATTGTTTCTTTGTCAATTCCAGTATCTTTAATAATCTGAAAAGCTTTGTCAACTGTCATATTTTCTTTAAGTTCAACCATTTCTGTTGTCATAATGCTTCCTGCACTATCTTCAGGAAATTTAAGTAATTCATTAATAACTTTTCTGTCTGAAGGTTTAATATTTTTCAAAATTCTTTTTACAACACTTGATGGCATCTCTTCTATAAGGTCAACTGTATCATCCATAAATAGGTCATCTACAACGACTTTTAACTCTTTATCTGTAAAATTATTAATAAGCTTTTCTTGTAAATCAGGGTCTAATTCTACAAAAACATCAGATGCTTTGTCTTTTGGTAATAATCTAAAAATTACTACCATATCTTCATCATTTAACTCTTCGAAAAGGGACGGGAAATCAGCACTATTTATACTTTCTAATAATTCACGTAATTGTGCTATTCTTCTACTTTTTACTAATTCTTGAATTTGTTCAATTATTGTTTCTTCCATTTTAATTCCCCTTTCTATCTTTATTAATTATCTATCTTCTCCATCTTGCGGTATTTCATCATTTGTATCTGTTGTCTTTGAATTTTTTAACTTTTGTAATTCATCATTAATTACACTTATAACTCCTATTATAATTAATTCAATTCTATTTATTTTAATATTTGAATCTAAATTAGAAGGTAACCCAGTAATACTATTAAATGCTTCAGAACATGAATTATAAATCTCTTCATTGCTTTCATTATATTTGTTCATAGCTGTATATAGTATTGATAATAATTTATAGTCATTATCTACATTTTCTTTTAAAGATTCTTTAAGTTCTTCAAGTTCTTGTATGAAATTAAGGTAATTATAATTATCAGGTATTTTAAATTTAATAATTTTAGCACTATGATATGGTGATTTAAAAGGATTTTTATTACTCATATAGCTTTACCTTCCTTGTTAATTAACTATTGTATTCTATTCAACTTCCTTATCCAATTTTTCTCTTGCAATAATTCTAACTGGTGTGCCCTCTAGTCCAAACTCTTTACGAATTTGATTAACAATATATCTCTCATAAGAAAAATGAAATAATTCTTTTTTATTCACAAAAATAACAAATGTTGGTGGCTTAGTAGCAACCTGTGTACCATAATAAATTCTTAGTCTTTTTCCTTTATCTGATGGTGGTTGAACAAGTGCAATTGCTTCATTTATAACTTGATTTAGAACTCCTGTTGAAATTCTTTTTGCATTTTGCTCAGCTACACTATTTATAATGTCAAATAATTTATCTATTCTTTGTCCTGTTTTTGCTGATATAAATATAATTGGTGCATAAGATAAATATGATAATTTATTGTAAATATCTTTTTTATATTTTTCCATTGTACCTGTTTCTTTTTCATATTCATCCCATTTATTTACTACAATTATTATTCCTTTTCCAGCTTCATGTGCTTCTCCTGCAATTTTTGCATCTTGATCAGTTACACCCTCTAAAGCATCAATCATCATAATTGCAACATCTGCTCTTTCTATTGCTAAAAGACTTCTCATAACACTAAATTTTTCAATAGATTCTGTAACTTTTGATTTTTTTCTAATTCCTGCTGTATCTATAAAAACATATTTACCTTTTTTATTTTCGAACTCAGAATCTATTGCGTCTCTTGTAGTTCCTGCAATATCACTTACAATATTTCTTTCTTCACCTAAAATCTTATTAATTAGTGAAGATTTTCCAACATTAGGTTTTCCAATTACAGCAACTTTAATTCTTTCATCATCTTCATTGTCTTCTGAGTCAGGTAATTTATTATATATTGCATCTAGTGCATCTCCAATTCCTTGTGCATTAGTTGAAGATATTGCAATTGGGTCTCCTATTCCTAAATTGTAGAATTCATATATATCATTTTGATATTTTGAAATATTATCAACTTTGTTGCAAACTAAAATAATAGGCTTTTTAGATTTTTTTAACATTAAAGAAATTTCTTTATCTGCAGCTGTAACTCCTTGTTGTACATCTGTTAAAAATAGTATTACATCTGCAATTTCTATAGCAATTTCTGCTTGTCTTCTCATTTGAGACACTATAACATCATCAGATTCAGGCTCGATTCCACCAGTATCAACTACTGTAAAGTTTTTTCCTCTCCAGTTTGTTTCCGCATAAACTCTATCCCTTGTAACGCCCGGAGTATCTTCTACTATTGAAATTCTTTTTCCAACTATATAATTAAAAAATGTTGATTTTCCAACATTTGGTTTGCCTATTATTGCTACTATTGGCTTTGACATGATTTTCTCCTTCTATTTATCTATCTCTATCATCTGTTTTTTCTTAGGTTCCTGACTGTGTTTCTTCTGAATTTACACTTGGTGTGAATCCTGCTTGAAATCTTCTACACCAAGATTTTCTACTTGCATTATAATCAAGAGCACCATATAAAGTACCATCATTTGTTCTCATACCAGCTCTCTCTTCAGCTAATTCTTTACGACCTTCCTGACTTAGTCTGCATTTTTCCTGAACTTTTACTACTCTTGCTTCTCCGCCAGATTTTTTCATCTCTTTTCTTATTATTTTTTTAGATTCATTTTTATATTCCTCATATTTTTGAAAAAAATGATGCTTTTCACTCATGATTTATATTGAAGTTTCTTCTCTTATAATTAAATCATAAAGTAAAATTTTTTTCAATGAATTTAATAAATTTTTCAAAATTATACTAATACATTATATCATTTTAACAATATTATGTCAATCACTTTTTTATGAACCTAAACTGTTTTGAGTTTTTTTGTGGCATAGTGGCTATAAAAATATTTCAGTTTAAAGTATTTTATTATTTTTATGATCAGATATAAACCAAATAAATATAATTAGATTAAGAAAATTTATAAATTAGTTGGGATATTCCACATAGTGTCATCGGAAACAATAAAAATATCAATGTAATTTGCACGAAAAAAGCTTTAAAACAATTTATTGAGAACTCAATATCATTTTCTTTAAAATGATATAATAAAACATCTTAAAATTGAAAAAATTACTATTCGGAACATTCCAACTATTTTAAAATTAAAACTATAAAATTAATATGATGTTGAATACAAAGGGGTGCCTCCAAAAGAGAGGGTGGCACAGTATGCGTCATCCTCTCTCAAATTCTTCTCTTGTTTCGTCATTCACAAACGTAATATAATTTATCAAAGTTGTTTTCTATACATTTCAACTTCCTCATAAATCTCTTCCCAACTATTGACTCTTACAATCTCCCCGCTATCTATTTTGCAATTCATCTTTGTTGTCATAAGAATTGACTTAATTCCATTATCAGTTAATTGCTTGCAAGTCTCAAAACTATCTTCAATACAAATATCTATATTATTTTCTTTAAAAAATGATAATTTATCACTAACATGTAAACTTAAGCTATCATAAGGAATAGCAAAATCTGATAAACTTTTTCTTGTAATTGCCTCAGTATCGCATCCTTCAATATTCATCAATCTTGCCGTAATAAAATGAATTGTATCTCCATTTTGTTTTAATTTGCGAATTACTTCATCTGCATTTGGTAACATTGTACATTCTTTTAATACATTTTTGTAATATTTATTGAAAAATGCAAATTTAGTTTCATCATCCCATCCATATAAAGCTTTTAAATAATATCTATTTTCTATCAATCCAAAGCTATCTCTATTAGTTGGCACTCCTGA
>Ga0247608_10001674_pt1 | contig 29890 bp, 26 predicted proteins | sample 176DNAGHGlowgp2_FD_193490 | JGI IMG/M metagenome (GOLD analysis project Ga0247608, IMG submission 193490) | Sheep rumen microbial communities from Palmerston North, Manawatu-Wanganui, New Zealand - 1766 DNA GHGlow gp2 | ecosystem: Host-associated > Mammals > Digestive system > Stomach > Rumen ...
TATAACACCATCGCCCCCAAAGCCCTACCCACCAAAGCCCGTGCGGCGTGGTTTCCCCACGCCGTCTCTCCCCCCAACAGTGTGCGGCGTGGTTTTGCCACGCCGACAATCCACTCCAAACGACACAACAAGCACCCACAAAAAAATGATTACCATCATTGCCGCCGTGGCCCGTAACCGAGCCATAGGATACCAGAACAAGCTGCTTTACTGGCTGCCCAACGACATGAAGCGTTTCCGCCTGCTCACCACCGGCCACACCATCGTCATGGGGCGACGCACCTACGAGAGCCTGCCCAATGGGGCACTGCCCCAACGCCGCAACTGCGTGCTCAGCCGCAGCGTGAGCGAGTTGCCTGGCTGCGAGTGCTTCTCCTCATGGCAAGACTTCGTTGACACCTGCCAACCCGACGAGCACGTGTTCATCATTGGTGGAGCCACCCTCTACAGCCAGCTTTTAGACAAGGCAGACCAACTATGCCTGACCGAGGTCGACGACAGCCCGGAGCTGGCCGACGCCTTCTTCCCCGACTACAGCCATTGGCAGCAGTCGGCGCGCGAAGACCATGCTCCAGACCAGCGCCACCAATACGCCTACAGCTTTGTAGACTACACTCGCCCTCAGCCATCGCAACACCAGGCAGACCGATGAGTCCAAGCACGTTTAACAGAAACGCTATCCCCTTGCCTAACAGCGAAGCCTTCTCACCCGCATCCTAACCAGAAGGCCGACAGGAAACAGGCTACCTGCGACAACAGGTAGCCAAACTCTCATGCCTTTCCACCAAGCACTTTTCATGCCAAAATGGCCACTGATTTTCAATAGGTTATGACTCTTGGGAAAAAAGCACTGACTTTTGGAAAATAAGCACTGACTATTTTTTCTAAAGCACTGACTATTTTTCAAAAAGCAGTGCTTTTTGAAACAGGGCAGCAGCCTTGTGATAACATCCTATTTGGTTTTATCAAATACCAACCGAGCGCAAACTGCATTTTTTCTTCTTTTCTGAAGAAAAAACAGATTCATTTGCTTTCATCTTCCCCCGACTTTTAGTAATTTTGCAGTCGAAACGCCGAAATAGGCACAAACAACTATAAAAGGACTATAAAATGAACAAAAACAGTATGCAGCCAAGCATTGTCTTCGAGGAGTTTGCGAAGATCAATGCCGTGCCTCGCCCATCAAAGCGCGAAGAGAAGATGATAGCCTACCTAAGACAGTGGGGTGAGAGCCACGGTCTGGACACCCGTGTCGACGAAGTAGGCAACGTTATTATACGCAAGCCAGCCACACCTGGCATGGAAGACCGTAAGACCGTCATCCTGCAAAGCCACATGGACATGGTTTGCGACAAGCTGGTCGACGTGGAGTTCGACTTCGACCACGATGCCATACGCACGGTGGTCGACGGCGAGTGGCTCACCGCCGAGGGTACCACCCTGGGTGCCGACGATGGCATAGGGTGTGCCATGGAGCTGGCCTTGCTCAGGAGCCAGGACGTGGAGCACGGCCCAATAGAGTGTGTGTTCACCCGCGACGAGGAAACGGGCTTAACCGGTGCCGAGGGCATGAAGGCCGACTTCATGACCGGCGACTACCTCATCAACCTCGACTCAGAGGATGAGGGCGAGATATTCGTCTCCTGTGCCGGGGGGCGCAACACCACCGCCCGCTTTGCTTTCACGCGTGAGGCAGCCCCGGCAGGCTCCTTCTTCCTGCGCGCACAGCTCAAAGGCCTCGTTGGCGGTCACTCCGGCGACGACATCAATAAGCGCCGCGCCAACGCCATCAAGATTCTCAACAGGTTTCTCTTCCAGACCATGCGCCGCTACGAGGGCGTAAGGCTGGCACAGTTCCACTCTGGTCGGCTCCACAACGCCATACCCCGCGACGGCGAGTTCACCATCAGCGTGCCCACCGACATAAAGGAGAACGTAAAAGCCGACTGGAACGTATTTGCCACCGAAGTTCAAGACGAGTTCCACGTCACCGACACGCAGATGGTGTGGACCATGGAGAGCGCCGACGAGCAGCCAGTCATATCCACCGACGTGGCCCGTCGGATGGTGTGGGCCGTACAGGCCGTGGACAATGGCATCTACGCCATCTGCCAGGACGAAGCCCTTGGCGGCATGGTAGAGACATCGTCCAACCTGGCCAGCCTGCACACTGCCGAGGAGGAAGCCACCATCGTCACGAGCCAGCGCTCAAACGTGATGTCAAACCTTGACAACATGTGCTACACCATCCAGGCCGCCTTCGAGCTGGCCGGAGCCGACGCGCAGACGAGCGACGGCTACCCCGCGTGGAAGATGAAAGTCGACTCCGAGCTAACAGCCATAGCCACCCAGGCCTACAGCGAACTCTTCGGCAAAGCCCCCATCGTGCGAGGCATACACGCCGGCCTGGAGTGCGGCCTCTTTGCCGAGCGCTATCCGCAACTCGACATGGTGAGCTTCGGGCCAACACTGCGCTTCGTCCACACGCCCGACGAACGCCTACACATCCCCACCGTACAAATGGTGTGGGACCACCTGCTGCTCATACTCAAGCGAATACCAAGGAAATGAAGCACAACACCCTCACAGCCGCCTTGCTCCTTGTGCTGCTGACCGCCTCATGCGGACGGCAGCACAAGGCCGAGGCAGTGGTCAGCGACTTCATTGAGGCCAACCTCGCCGACCCCAACAGCCTGAGCGGCCTCGACTTTCGCGACATAGACTCCACGCGCCTGATAAGCGACTCGCTCATCGGTGCCATGAGGCTCGCCGCCACCGCCAACACCAGCTTCCGACAGCCAATAGACTACGGCGGGGAGAGAGCGTCGCGACTGCTCATCTTCACCAGAGCCACCTATCGGCTGGGCGACCGCCGATGCCAGGACACCTACTACATAGACAGTGCACTGACCCGCGTGGTTGCCTTCAAAAGCAACGACGCCCCCGACGAGTGAGGCCCTGGGCAAGAAGTTTGGCACGGTGTTTGCAACAATCATGTCGGAGACCTCAGCGGGAAAACCGTCGAGCACAAACGGCAGTGAACGAGCATTGATACGTTAACTACATGAGCCAACAGCTCATTAACTCTCGACAATTCCCTATAACTCCAGCAAGCGGAGCTTGCGGTACTTAATATATAATAAGGTAGAAAGAATGACAAGCCAGTTTTCACCAAAAGTATCGGAAATACTTGCCTACTCGCGCGAGGAAGCGCTACGTCTGGCCAGCCGCTCGGTGGGTCCGGAGCATTTGCTCCTGGGGCTGCTCCGCTCGGTCGACGGGCCAGTTATCGATGTCTTCCGCCGCCTGAACATCAACATCCATTCAGTGAAAGCTGAACTTGAAAACAAGGTGCGCGAAGACGAGCTGGGTATGCCCATCAAGACCAATGAGCTGGTGCTCAACGAGAAAGCCAGCAACATACTGAAGCTCGCAGTGCTCGAAGCCCGCATCCAGCGCACGCAGAAAGTAGACGAGGAGCACTTGCTGCTGGCCATCCTGCACGACCAGGTGGACAACGGCGCAAAACAAGTATTAGAATTCAACGACATGAACTACGACGACGTAATCACCATGCTACATGCCCCCCAGCCCGGCCGCATCAGCGACGGCATAGGGCTGCCCGACGAGGACGAAGAGGAATACGATGACCAGGCCAAGGACCAGCCCACTGGCTCTCAGGGTGGCAACGCCACTGCCACGCAGACCAAGCAGGGCAAGTCGAAGACACCCGTGCTCGACAATTTCGGCACCAACCTCACCCAGGCCGCCCTCGACGGCAAGCTCGACCCCTGCGTAGGCCGCGAGCAGGAGATGCAGCGCGTGGTGGAAATCATTGGGCGCAGAAAGAAGAACAACCCCATACTCATCGGCGAGCCAGGCGTGGGCAAGAGCGCCATAGTCGAAGGCTTGGCACAGGCCATAGCCTCCCACCATGTGTCGCCCATGCTCTTCGGCAAGAAGATCTACTCACTCGACATGACTGCCATTGTGGCAGGCACGAAGTATCGCGGACAATTCGAGGAGCGCCTCAAGGCACTGCTCAAGGAGCTTGAGCAGAACACCGACATCATAGTCTTCATCGACGAGATACACACCATGATAGGAGCTGGCTCGGCTGCCGGAACGATGGATGCAGCCAATATTATGAAGCCCGCCCTGGCCCGTGGAACCATACAGTGCATCGGTGCAACGACGCTCGACGAATACCGCAACTCCATCGAGAAGGACGGTGCCCTGGAGCGCCGGTTCCAGAAGGTGCTCGTGGAACCCACCACCAAAGAGCAGACGCTACAGATACTCCACAACGTGAAAGACCGCTACGAGCACCACCACCACGTGAGCTACACCGATGGCGCGCTCGAGGCCTGTGTCAAGCTGACAGACCGCTACGTCACCGACCGCTACTTCCCCGACAAAGCCATCGACGCCATGGACGAGGTGGGGTCGCGCGTACACCTGAGCAATGCCCACATACCGCCAGAGATTACCGAGACCGAGCGCCAGATAGCCGCCGTGAAGGACAAGAAGCAGCTGGCAGTAAGAAACCAGAACTTCGAGCTTGCCGCTGGCTACCGCGACCGCCAGACGGAGCTGGAGAAGGAGCTGGCCCGCCTGAACGCACAGTGGCAGAAGGGCGACGACGGCGAGCGCAAGGCCGTGACCGAGGACGAGGTGGCCTCTGTGGTGTCGATGATGACGGGCGTGCCCGTACAGCGCATGGCCGAGGCCGAGGGGCTACAGCTACGTGGCATGGCCGACAAGCTCAAGAGCCTGGTCATAGGCCAGGACCCAGCCATAGAGAAGACCGTGCGCGCCATCATGCGCAACCGCGTAGGCCTGAAGTCGCCCAACCACCCCATCGGCGCCTTCATGTTTCTCGGCCCCACAGGCGTGGGCAAGACGTACTTAGCCAAAAAGCTTGCCGAACACATGTTTGGCTCGGCGGAGGCACTCATACGCATCGACATGAGCGAATACACCGAGTCGTTCAACACCAGCCGACTCATAGGCGCACCGCCGGGATACGTAGGCTATGAGGAGGGCGGCCAGCTCACCGAGCGCGTCCGTCGCCACCCCTACTCCATCGTGTTGCTCGACGAGATAGAGAAAGCCCACGGCAACGTGTTCAACCTTCTGCTCCAGGTGCTCGACGAAGGTCGCCTAACCGACGGCAACGGCCGTCTGGTGGACTTCCGCAACACGGTAATCATTATGACAAGCAACGCCGGCACACGCCAGCTCAAGGATTTCGGACGGGGCGTGGGATTCAATGCCGGCAGCCTGGGACTGGCCATGGACGAGCGCGACAAGGAGCATGCCCGGAGCATAGTGCAGAAGGCGCTGTCGAAGCAGTTCTCGCCAGAGTTCCTCAACCGACTCGACGAAATCATCACCTTCGACCAGCTCGACCTTGAAGCCATCAAGCGCATCATCGACATTGAGCTCAAGGAACTCTACAGCCGCATCGATGACATGGGCTACCACCTCGAGATAAGCGACGCGGCCCGCGAAATGGTGGCCACCAAGGGCTACGACGTGCAGTTCGGCGCACGCCCCTTGAAGCGTGCCATTCAGAGCTACATTGAAGACCTGGTGTGCGAGAGCATCGTCAATGGTGAGCTACAGGCTGGGCAGACCATCTACGTTGAAAAGAAACCCGACAGTGAGGAACTTTATATTCGCCATTAGCCTGAGCGCCATACTGCTGATGGTGGCCTGTAGCGGCAGCGACAGCCAAAAGCTGCCCATGAGTCAGGCCACCGCCCAGCGCCAGGTTCCACTCCAGGCCACTGGGTCGTCGCCTCGGTGCGAGGTGACGCTCCAAGTGAGTTTCCTCAGCGGCCAAGACCAGGTGGCCAAGGCCATCAACAGCACTGTCATCGACCGCCTCTTCTTCTTTCAGGGCTTAACCATGCAGCAGGCCGTCGACTCTTTTGCCAACGCATACTGCCGGAGCTACGTCGACAACCTACGCCCCCTCTTCCGCGACGACCAGGCCACCACCGCTCGCCATGCCTGGTACGAATACCGATACAAGCTCACTACGGAGACACGACAAGAGCGTCAGGGCAGGCTCACCTACCTGGTACACTTGGACTACTACGAGGGCGGTGCCCACGGCATAAGCCAACTGATGGCCATGAATTTCGACACCGCCAGCGGCAGCCTGCTCACACTGGACGACATCATGGCTGAGGGCTACGAGCAAAGCCTGAACGAGCTGTTGCTCAAGGCACTCATGGAGAAGACAGGAGCCAAGAGCGAAGAGCAGCTCCACGAGCAGGGCTACCTCAACGCCACTACCATCTTCGCCCCCGAGAACTTCATCTTAGGTAGCGATGACATCACCTTCATCTACAATGCCTACGAGATAGCCCCCTACGACAAGGGGCAGACGCAGCTCAGCATTGACCTCGGACAGCTTAAACAGTTGCTCAAAGACGATGGAAACCATTAAGAAATACTTCCCCGCGCTTACCCCCACGCAGCTCAGCCAGCTCGAAAGCCTCGACAAGCTCTATCGCGAGTGGAACGCAAAGATTAACGTGGTGTCGAGAAAAGACATAGACAACCTGTACCTGCACCACGTGCTTCACTCCATGGCCATAGCCCGCATGATAAGCTTCCGCCCAGGCAGCAGCATACTCGACTTTGGTACAGGCGGAGGCTTCCCTGGCATACCGCTGGCCATACTCTTCCCCGACAGCCGCTTTCGCCTCATAGACGGTACAGGAAAGAAAATAAGCGTGGCCCAGGCTGTGGCCCAGTCCATCGGCCTGACCAACTGCGAGGCCGTGCACCTTAGGGGAGAAGAAGAGCGTGGCAAGTACGACTTCGTGGTGAGCCGCGCCGTGATGCCCCTCCCAGACCTTGTAAAGATAGTACGCAAGAACATATCCCCCACCAACCGCAACGTGCTGCCCAACGGCATCATCTGCCTCAAGGGCGGCAACATAGATGCCGAGACCGCTCCCTTCAGGCGCATTGTAGAGACCTGTGAAATAAGCCAGTGGTTTGAAGAGGACTGGTTCCGGGAAAAACATGTCATCCACGTCCCACTCTGAACCACCATCGACAAGAGAATGCTCAAGATTAAGCGCTTTGTATGCAACATGCTACAGGAAAACACCTACGTGGTGAGCGACGACAGCCATGAGGCTATTGTCATCGACTGTGGCGCGTTCTTCAAGGAAGAACGCGCTGCCATCACGCAGTACATTGAACAGAACGGACTCAAGCCCGTCAGGCTGCTGTGCACCCATGGACACTTCGACCACTGCTGCGGCAACGACACCATCTACACCAGCTATGGACTGAAACCCCAGGCGCCTCGCCGCGATGCGTGGCTCATGGAAACCATGGTAGACCAGACGCAGCTCATACTCGGAGTGAAAATCAACATCGACGTGCCTCCCATAGGCCAGTACCTCGACGCGGACGACACCATAGACTTCGGCAACCATAGGCTCAAGGTGCTGCCCACCCCAGGCCACACGCCAGGCTCTGTGCTCTTCCACATTGAGGAGGAGCACGTGGTGTTCTCTGGCGACACACTGTTCAAGATGAGCATTGGCCGTACCGCCTTCGACCAAGGCAGCTACCCCGACATGATGGCCAGCCTGAGCCAAGTGGTAGCCAAACTGCCGCCGGACACCACTGTCTATACTGGCCACGGGCCAGAGACGACAATAGCCTACGAGCTGGCCTACAATCCCTATCTTTCCAGCAGACTCTAACGACTCCACCCCAGCAACGATGACAATACTCATAGCCGACAGCGGAAGCACGAAGACCGACTGGTGTCTGGCCACAGAGAAAGCCGGAGCTGCCCGTCGCACCTTGCGGACGCAGGGCATAAACCCCTTTCACCAAGATAGCAGCCAGATAGCGGCCATCCTCTCCGACGAGCTACTCCCCCAGTTGGCAGGCATAGAGCCTGACGCCATCTACTTCTACGGCAGCGGATGCCGCCAGGAGCTGCAGCCCCAGATGAGGCACCTGCTGGGCAAGGCCTTGCCCACCGCGTCGGTGGTGGAGGCCGAGGGCGACCTGTTAGGCGCTGCCCGCGCCCTCTGCGGCCGAGAGGAGGGCATAGCCTGCATACTGGGCACTGGTGCCAATTCGGGTTTGTACGACGGTAAGGCCATAGTAGCAAACACTCCGCCGCTGGGCTATATCCTTGGCGACGAGGGTTCGGGGGCCGTGCTGGGTGCCAGATTCCTCAACGCCCTTTACCGCGGCAGGCTTCCCATAGAGCTGCGGGAGGAGCTTGAACAGCAGACAGGCCTCACCATGGCCACCATGCTCGACAGGGTCTACCGCCAGCCCCTGGCCAACCGCTTCTTAGCCTCGCTGTCGCCCTTCATCCACGCCCACCTGCAGATGGCAGAAGTGTCTGACTTGGTGAAAGAAGCGTTCAGGGTTTTCTTCCGCCTTAACCTGAAGCCATACGGCCGGAGCGACCTAAGCGTAGGAGCCGTGGGTAGCATAGCCTACCACTACCGGGGCTTGCTCAGCGAGGCCGCGAGCGCCGAGGGGCTGTACTTAGGCAAGGTGCTTAAAAGCCCGCTGGAAGGGCTGGCAGACTATTATGCTCATTAGTCAATAGCGAATGAAAGAGAAGAATAAAGATCGCCTATGGAATGGCAACTACTGTAGGGTGATGATAGCCAACTTCGCTCTATTCTTCGCCTTCTACATACTCACGCCGCTGCTACCGCTCTACCTCAGCGAGCACTTTAGGGCGACGAAGGACGTGATAGGCATCGTGCTCTCCGGCTACACCATCACGGCGCTCCTCTTTCGGCCCTTCAGTGGCTATTTCGTTGACTCCTTCCCCAGGAAGACGGTACTCATGGTTTGCTTCTCAGCCTTTGCCATCTTCTTCGCAGGCTACCTGGCCGCCTCCACCCTACTTCTGTTCACCATTGTGAGGACGCTCCACGGCGGTCCCTTCGGGGCACTGACCGTGGCCAACTCTACGGTGGCCATCGACGTGCTGCCTTCAAGTCGGCGTACAGAGGGCATAGGCTATTACGGGCTGAGCAACAACCTGGCCATGGCCCTGGCCCCTACCATGGGCATATACCTCTATGCCCATACCCACAGCTTCGAACTGCTCTTCTGGCTGGCCTTGGCCGTAGCCATGGCTGGCCTGCTGATCGACAGCACGGTGAAGCTGAAGACCAGTAGCGTGCCCTCCGGGCCGAAGCCCAAGCTGTCGCTCGACCGTTTCCTATTGCTACGTGGTTGGCTCATAGGCATCAACATGGTGGCCTTCGGCTTCTGTTTCGGCGTGCTGAGCAACTATCTGGCCATCTACGGAAAAGAGCGCTTGGGCATGAGTAGCGGCACAGGCACCTACTTCATGCTGTGCTCGATAGGACTCATGCTGTCGCGCCTGCAAGGCGGCAAGGCGTTGCGCCAGGGCAAGCTCACGCACAACGCTGCCGAGGGAATGGTTATTTCTCTCGTGGGCTACACCCTGTTCATAGCGGTGCCGACGCTACTGGGTCTACTCCATATAGAGAGCGAAGCTCTGACCCTGGCTGCCTACTACGGGTCAGCGCTGCTCATAGGACTGGGCAACGGCCACCTGTGGCCGGCCTTCCAGAACATGATTATCAGCACCGCTGCCAACAACCAGCGCGGCACGGCCAACTCAACGATACTCATCGCGTGGGACATAGGCATGGGCGTGGGCGTGGTCATAGGCGGCATTGTGGCCGAGCACTGGGGCTACGAAGCCATGTTCTGGATAGTAGCGGCAATCAACGGCGGCGGCGTGGCCACCTTCTTCGCAGCCACTCGACGCTTCTTCCTCACCCGGAGGCTGAGCAGCGACGTGAGGTAAATGAATGTCTCGGCGGCAAAAACGCCGAGCACAGTGGAAGGGAGCGAGAAGACTATTACACCAAAACGAAAGAATACTGATATGCAAGAAGTAATGACATCCGACTTCATTCTCCGCATTTTAGTAGCCGCGATACTGGGCGGCATCATTGGCCTTGAGCGCGAGTTCCGCGCCAAGGATGCGGGGTTCCGTACTCATTTCCTCGTAGGCCTTGGGTCTGCCTTGTTCATGATTATGTCGCAGTATGGCTACGACGACATCTTGTCGCGCTTAGGCAGCAGTGCCTCGGTCGACCCTTCGCGCGTGGCATCGCAGGTGGTGACCGGCATTGGCTTCATCGGTGCGGGCACCATCATCTTTCAGAAGCATGTGGTGCGCGGGCTTACCACGGCAGCCGGACTGTGGGTGACGGCAGCCATTGGCCTCACCTGTGGCTCGGGCATGTTCATGCTCGCAGCCACGGCCACCATACTGGTGCTGCTGTGCCTCGAGGCGATGAACTTCATACTCCACCACTTCGGTGCCCGCACCATACAGGCCACCTTCGTCTCGAAGACTCGTGAGGGCGTGCAGCAGCTGCTACAACAACTGCAAGCCGACAGCGTGGCCATCAGTACGTGTGAGATGAGGGAGCACCATGGCAGCTACGAGGTGACACTGGAGCTACAGGTGAAGCGCGACAAGTATGAGTCGCAGCTCATTGCCCTCATGGACAAGATGAAGGACATGGACATAGACAGGATAGAGTAGCAGCCACCTTCCCGCTGGTTTTCCAGCGGGAAGGTGGCTGTTCTCTCGACGGGAAGCTCTCTCGGCGGGAAAACCGCCGAGCACGAACGACGTTTAGGAGCGTCCGTTGAGGTACTGTAGGGCTGCGCCGATGGCGGTGCAGTACTGCGAGTACTTCGGTATGTGGAAGCGTATGTCGTAGAGCTTCTCCAAGGCGGGGAACACCTCCTTGCACTGTGGGAGCAACGACAGGTTTCCTATCAGTACGAAGTCACGAATGTCGCTGCCGCGTGAGGCGAGCCAGGCTGCGGAGCCAATGGTCTGCAAGACCATGGAGATGATTCCGGCGGCGATGTCCTCGCGCGGTGCGTCGTTCTTGGCACGGGCGAAGATGGAGGCTGTGGCATCCATGGGCAGTCCGGGTAGCGGCTGTGAGGTGATGTCGCCTATGAGGAGGTTCACATTTTTCACGTCGCCTTGCATGGCCAAACTTGCCACCTGCTTGATGTCGCTGGTGTTGAGTATGACGCGCGACAGACCTGCGAGCGTTCCGCCTCCCACGCCAATGCCTCCAATATGGCGCATGTCCTCTCCGTCGCAGAGCACGAACGAGGTGCCAGTGCCCATGGACACGACAATGGTGTGGTCGAGTTTCGACTCATAGCGTGCTCCCAGCCCATCGGCGAGGAACTCTTCTACCTTGGTAGTGGGCAGTCCGTAGACAGGAACCTTGATGTAGGCCGTGCCCACGCCCGTAAGCATGACCTGGTCGACGTCGGCGAGGTTGATGCTGTTGTCGTGCAAATACTTTCCGAAGGCTCCGTAGAGGGAGGTGATGGGGTCGGCTGCAGTGATGCGTATGGGGGCTGACACTTTTCCGTTTTTTATTCCTACTATCTTCGTGGTAGAGATGCCCACGTCTATTCCTATTATTATACTCATGGCTTTGTTGTTATTTTGTTGTTTGGTTGTTTGGGCGTTTTGGAGGCGAGTGTGGTTTGGGGGCTTTCCCGGCGGAAATACCGCCGGGCACTGGACGGTGGCGGCTGGAGAGACTCGACGGGAAGGGTGCCGGGCATGGTGGCGCTCAATGGAGGATGGGAGGCTGCTGCTTAGACTCGACAGGATTGGAATAGATGCCGAGGAAGATGTCGCGCAAGACGTCAGGCTCGGCGATGTCGAACTGGCAGAGCGTCTTCATGTGGTCGATGAAAGCCTGCTGTTGCTGACTGGTATAGTAGCTGCTGTATAGCTGCTGTCCGTAGCGTAGGTCATGGGCTATGTAGTTGTTTGGAGTAAGCATGTAGCTACCATTGATTCGGCTGTCGAGCAAGAGGGCGACGAGGCGGTTGTACTCGTTGTTGGTGCAGTGGTCAAACTGTCGTAGCTCCTGCTCGGTGATGGGTTGGCAGAAGGCGAAGTTGACGTGCCCCTTTGGCTGTACGATGCCTGTGAGTATGCTGTTGAGGTCTTCGCCTGGCTTCTTGACATAGCGGCTGAATCGCGACTCGTAGAGTTCGAGTGCCTTGAGCACGTCACACGACTCCCACTCGTAGCTCACGGACACGGGCACGATGTTAAGGTCGGCCAAGGCCTTGATTTTGTCTGTGGGTTCACTCATGCAAAACATCTTGACTATGCCCTGGTCGGTCTGGTCGTGGCCGTCCTTTGTCCTACCATTGCGCTGGGCAATCCATAGGCTCTGCTTCTTCTGTGTAAGCACGTAGCGTATATAGTTGGACAGGTGCTGTGATGAGAGGTAGAAGTCGCGCATACTGCCTCCTCTCTCCACTCTGAACATCTTATTGGCCCTCCCGATGTCGACGACCAGGGGCGACGACATGAGGTTGGCCCCAAAGGTAATCTCGGTGGTCTCGTGCCCGTTCTTATAGAGTATATACTGTAGCAGACAGGCATCGAGCATGATGTCGCGGTGATTGCTCACGAAGAGATACTTCCGCTTGGGGTCCAGACGCTCTACGCCACTGTAGGTGAACTGCGTGGTGGAACGCCTGATGACCTGCTCGTTGACACATCGCATGACCTCGAGCTGGAAATCGCGAATGGTACGGAAGGAGAGCATCATCTGCCTCACGTCGTCTGGGTTTTGCCCAGGATATACGTATGTGCATAGCAGTCCGAAGAAATTGCTGTTGACAATGTTGCGCATGGCAGCAGGAATCTCGCTGTCGTAGTAGGGGCGGATGTCGTCAAATGATTCTGGGGTGTAACGCATGGTTTCGGTTTTTAACACCGGCGGAAATACCGCCGGACACTGGACAGGTATTTATTTATGCTATTTATGATTGCCGATGGTGTGGTGTAGCCAGGTGAGGAACTCGTCGAACCAGGTTGCAGCCTCCTTGGAGGTGCGGCTCCAAGATGTACCGAACCCGTGGCCTCCTGTGGCGAACTGGAGGTAGCGGTGGGGCACGCCGGCAGCTGTGAGCGCCGAGTCCATGAGCACCGAGTTGCGGTAGTCTACGATGGGGTCGTCGACACAGTTCATCAGGAACACGGGCGGCATGTCTGGTGTGACATGGCGTTCGAGCGAAAGGCTGTCGCACATTCGCTGCGAATGTTTCTTGTATTCGCCGAGCAGTCCCCGGCGCGAGCGCTTGTGTACGCAACGCTCGGTCATGGTCACCACGGGATAGCAGGGTGCTATGAAGTCGGGTCTGAGTCGCCCGCTGCCGAAAATGGCGGCGGAGAGTGCGAGGTGCCCTCCTGCTGAGAATCCCATGACTCCCACCTTGCTGTAGCGCCCGAGGCTTCTCACCTGTGAGATGGCCTGCTGCACATCGTTGAGTGGCATGGGGTGGTGATGGCCTGGCACGATGAGCCTGGAGCGGGTGATGAAGGGCACGATGCCCGCTGTGCGGTAGCGCAGCACGTAGGCTGCTATGCCATTGGCTGCCAGCGAGCGAGCCACGCTGTCGCCCTCAACCTCTTCGTCGAGCCAGAAGTAGCTTCCTCCCGGGCACACGATAACGGCCACCTGTCCACCGTCGGCCAGGAAGGTCTTTGCCGTCGTAGGCAGGAATTCCCTTAGGTCGATGGCCATGGCAGAGGCGGCTGCCATCAGGCAGGCCAATGTGAAAAGCTTGCGCCTCATCATACGCGTAACAGGGCTTTCACCTGCTCTGCGGGCAGCTGGCGGTACTTATGCTGCAGGTCAGCATTGAAGTCGACCTCGAAATACTCCTCGTCGTAGAACGACAGCTTGGAGTTGGTGTCGGGGGCGCACTCTATGTACACCATGGCATCAGGGTCGATGCCTTTGGCCTGACATATCTGGTCGGCCAGCTTACGCCCGGCATAGGTTATGCTGGTGCCAGGGTTCTCCTGGTAGAGTTCGGTAACGACGACGTAGGTCTTGCCTTCGTGCTGCCTCACTTTCAGCCCGCAGCATGAAGGCTCGTCCCATGTGCCACGAAACTGGAACACTTCGTCGTAGTATTCTTTGGGTACTTTCATTATTGTATGGTTCGTAAAGTTATTTCAATGCTATACTCTAATGGGTAGAGACTTTTTCCTGCTGTCGAGGACCTCGGCGGGAAAACCGCCGAGCACGAACGACTGTGGCAGGCTGCACGCCTGCTACGCATTGACATTGCGCTTGGAGCGATCCACCTTGTGTCCAAAGCTCTGGTTCATCAGCCTGCGGTCGCGCGGGCGGTAGGTGCCCTCGTTCATCTCGCGCAGCGCCACGCTGCAGAAGAGGTTGAACATTTTCTGCTCCTGCGTCTCGTTCTTGTAGAACGACTGCCAGGCGTAGTCGTAGACGTTCTGTAGCTGTTCGGGAGTCATGTGCTTAGGCTGGAACACCACCTGTCCAGCGTTGTAGTGGTCCCAGTCAAAGTCAAAGATGCGCCCCTGGCGCAGCAGGTCGTCGTAGATCTTGGTATGTGGGAATGGCGTGAGCACAGTAAACTCGGCCAGGTCGAGGTCTATCTCACCGAGGAAGTCGATGAGGCGCTTGCAGTCGTCCTCAGTCTGGTTGTCGAGTCCGAGCAGTATGGTTCCCTCTACGCCTATGCCGTGGTCGTGGTAGCGCTTGACGCGCTCCTTGATGTAGTCCGAGGTGTCGTACACGGCCTGGTACACATACCACGCCCCCGCCTCGTAGGCCAGCCGCAGCACCTCATCGTCGTCTTCTATGGTGTGGCTTATCCACTTCTTCTTCAGCGGGGCAATAGCGCGGAACAGCTCCATCTCCCACTCCTTGTTCTGTGCGAGCGAGTTGTCGACAATGAAAAGCCTGTTGTTGTCAATGGCAGCCAAGTCTTCCACCACCTTGTCGATGGGTCTGGGCCTGAACTTTCTTCCTCCGAGGTAGCTCACCGCGCAGGGATAGCAGCTGAAGCGACAGCCTCGCGAGGCATGGAACAGGTCTACCATCTGCACGCCCTTGTGGTTGTAGAGCTCGCGCTTGTAGAGGTCGCGCCGACAGGGTCCCACGCTCTCAATGGGTGGCTGCTGTCCCATGAAGTTATAGACCTTCTTTAGCTCTCCACGCACGAAGTCTTGCATCACGCCGTCCATTCTTCCCTCGCTTTCGCCGAGGAATAGCGAGTCGACGTGGTCTACCATCTCCTCGGCGTGGAGCATCGACGATATGCCACCAGCCATGACGAGCTTGCCTCGGCGGTGGTACTCGTCGGCAATCTGCCATCCCCGCTTCACCTGGGTGGAGAGCATCATCGACAGTGCCACGATGTCGCACTCCTCGTTGAAGTCGATGGCCTCAACGTTCTCGTCGGTGAAGCTCACCTCGACATAGTCGGGCAGGGTTCCAGCAAAGGCCACGGGGCCGTGGGGCGGCAGGTTGAAGGTGGTCTGTCCTGGCAGCTTCTTCCACTTGGGATAGATGAGTTTCATTCTAATTTTTTCCATAGGTATCGTTATATTGGTTTATCTTTTCCACTAATTTGTTCTGCCCCACAATAGCCTCAACGGTCTTGACCGCCGTGAGTGGCACGCCACAGATGCCATGCAGGTTGATGCACTGCCCGGTAAGCAGCAGGTTGCCAACCTTGGTCCAGATGGGTAGCTGCGAGAGCAAGATGTTGCGGCAGTCCTTGCGCACGCCGTAGAGTGCGCCGCCTGGCTGGTCATAGTAGTCGCGGATGGTGAGCGGCGACGATGTCCACATCTGGTCCACGAGACTGCCGAATCCGGGATAGAGCTGCTCCATGCGATTGATGACGCGCCCGGCCATCAGCTGTTTCCAGGCTTCATAGTCTTTGCCGCGTTGGCCCATGGTGGAGTTCTCCCACTGCTCGACAGCCGAAAACGGCATCGGGCAGTTAAGTATCATCTTCGTGGCAAAATGTCCCTGGTCTGTCTCCGGTGGCGTCATGTACATCAGTCCATGCGGCCAGCAACCGTCGTTGACGCTGTAGTCTCCGTGGTTCCACACACAGCCGTAGTCATCTTGGAGGTAGCAGGTATGGTTGATGTAAGGGAATGTCTGTTTCCGAAGCTTGATGTAGACGGTAAATGCCGAATAGGTGTTGGGTATTGCTGCAACCCTGTTGCGATAGGACTTTGGAAAAGCTCCCTGGCCAGCTATTTCCACAAGCCTTTGGGGATGTATGGCCGATATGTAGTAGTCGCCTCTGAATTGCTGGCCAGTATCGGTGGTGAGCGAAGTGCATTGCCGCTTACTGTCCACTTGTAGTGCTGTCACGCGGTGGTTGGCGAGCACCTCTCCCCCGCCCTCCTCTATGACCTTCACAAGGAGTTGCGCCATCTGCTGGCTCCCCCCGGCAAACCGGTCCTGTCCGTTGATGTACAACACGTTAATCAGCGCATGTATGTAGGCTGGCGTGTGGTCTTCCACTCCGCCATACATGGGATTCATGTAGGCCAGCACGTCGCGCAGGCGTACATCTTTTATATAGTAGTCTATCAGCTCCGATGCAGCCCAGAGGAACTGCTCGCTGTGGGAGAGCAGGTTGTCGTTGCCACTGCGTAGGTGGAAGAGGTCTACCTCGTCGACCAGCCTGTAGAGGGCTTCCACATATTGGCGTATGCCTTCGGCCTCGTTGGGAAACTCGCTGCAGAAGTAGTTGGTGAATTGGTCACGCCCTTCGGGTATGCTGAAGGTCTTGCCGTCGCTGAGGTAGGTGATGCTGTCCATACAGTCGTGGTCGACGGCTTTCAGCGACAGGTGGTCGTAGATGCCCAGGTAGCTGCATATTTTCTGAACCGACCCTCCCATTCTCAGTCCGCCGAGTATGTGCATGCCCGTCTCGAAGACGAGTCCGCCGCGGCAGAAGGCCTGCAGGCCGCCGCCGGGCGTCGCGTTCTTCTCGAGCACGGTCACGTGGTAGCCCTCCTTGGTGAGCAGTGCTCCTGTGAACAGGCCTCCCAGGCCTCCGCCTATGATGATTACCGTTTTCATGCCGTTAGTCTAAGTGTTGGCTTTTACTATTTCCCTGAATATGTGCTCCGAGGTGAGCAGTTCCGAGCATGTGACCACCGTGCCCACGAGCACACCCAGTATGCCGTGTGAATTGATGTTCTGGCCGGCGAGCAGCAGGTTGGGAATCTTGGTTCGGTGATGCACTCGTGACGCTGGACCGAGGCTGATGTCTTTGGCAATGCCATACATCGACCCGCCCTCGGTGCCCGTGTAGTCGCGGTAGGTGAGCGGCGTGGAGGTGGCATAGCCCTCTATGCTCTGCCTGAAGCCGGGGAAGTCTTGCTCCACGACACTGATGATCCTCTCGGCATGGTCATGCTTGAATTGCTCATAGTGGCTGCCCCGCCGGCCTATGGGCGTGCCTTGCCATGGGGCCACCTCACTGTAGTTCATGTAGCTCAGTATGACTCCGCTCTCGGCCCACTGCTGTTTGTCGCTGTTGCAGAAGTGCATGTACAGGTATCCCTTGGGCCATTGCTCGTCGGTGTAGATTTCGCAGCCCCACGGCGTGTTGTTGCGGTAGCTGTAGAAGTTGTGGTTCATGTAGGGCATGGTGCCTGGCTTGAACCTCAGGTACACGGAGAATCCCCCCACGGTCTCGGGCAGCATCTGTATGCGTCTGCGGTAGGCCGGCCGCAGCAGTGGCGATGAGCACATCTCTATCAGCCGGGCAGGATGTATGGCGGCGATGACGATGTCGGCAGGGTAGAATGTCTCGTCTTCGGTCACTACGCCCACGGCCCGTTTGTCGTCGCAGCAGATGGTGGTGACACGCTTCTGTGTGAGCACGTCGCCTCCGCCAGCCTTGATCGAGCTGGCGAGCGAGATGCCTATCTTCTCGCTGCCTCCCACCACACGAAAGGCACTCTGATTGTAGAACTCCGAGACGAAGGCCAGCGTGGAGAAGGGTGTCTTGTTGCGCTCGGCGGCATAGAGTGGCAGGTTGCCTGCAAGGACACTGCGCAGCAGCGGGTCGCTGATATACTCGTCGAGCACGTCGTTCATGCTCCGCAGCTGGAACTCCATGGTCAGCGGCGCGGTGCCGCTGTCGGCCTTGCGCAGGCTATGGAGCGACGAGGCCTGTGCCACCTGTTCCACCAGCTGACAGTATCTTTCCAGGCTCTGTCGCTGGCCAGGGAAGTCGGCGGCCAGGGTGTCGACGAACGACTGGCGCCCGTTGGCGTAGCGGAATCGCTGGCCAGCCAGCGAGATCACGTCGTAGCCCGTGGGGTCGAGGCGGCTGAGACTGATGTCGTCGAGCACATTCAGGTAGCGCAGCAGGCGGTTGAGCACCTGCCCCTCGTCGGCACTGCCAATGAAGTGCATGCCCGTCTCGAACTTCACGCCATGGCGGGAGAAGCACTGTAGGCAGCCGCCCACCTGCGTGCCCTGTTCGAGCACGGTCACCTGGTATCCGTTGCGGCTCAGTATCAAGCCGCACGACAAGCCGCCCAGCCCACTGCCAATGACGACCACTCGCTGCTTAGCCCTACGCTTCGTATCCATGCTTATAGGTGTCTACATATTTCTGATAGCTGCTCCAGTAGTCGGCAGTCTCTATGCGACGACACATCTGCCCGTACTTCTCGCGGTAGTACTGGCGCATCTGTCGCGTGCGCTCCAGCAAGTCGCTGCTGAAGCGGCTGTCGTCGAGGGATATGCGCTTGCCCACCTCCACGTCGATGCGTCCCTGGCGCAACATGAAGTCGCGCTTAGGCAGCACGTGCCCCACGCCGTGCAGGCACACTGGCAGCACGTCGGCCCGCAGCTGCTCGGCCAGGAAGAAGGCTCCCTTGTGGAAGCGCCTGATTGAGCAGTCGTCGGAGCGCGTGCCCTCAGGGAACACGGCTATCGAGTAGCCACGCTCGTAGAGCCTGCGCAGGCCGTCCACATGATTCTCTATGCCGTCGCTCACAGGATAGAACTCTGCCCTATGTATCACCATGCCGTACAAGGGGTTGCGCCACACCCAGTCGTTGGTCAGGAACACGATGCGGGGCGTCAGCATCATCAGGCACATCAGGTCTAAGTGCGACTGATGGTTGCTCACCAGCACCGCCGGGCGCTCGAAGGTTTCTCCCACACTATTGTCCAAATGGAAGCTGACGCCCGGCACGCGCCTGATGACAAAGTCAGACAGGCGACGCAACATGGCGTGGTAGCGCAGCTTGCGCTCCTCGGTGGCCTTGCCTAAGTGGAAGTAGAGCCAGGTGTAGGGTAGCACGAACAGGTACATGGCACTCAGGAAGAAGCCCATGGCAAACAGCGAATAGGCCAGTCGCCTAAGGGTGATGGGCAGCTTGCCGCCCACGTTGCCGGCGTTGACCGTGGTGGCTCGTGCCTCCTTTCCCCTAACGAGCCAGGCGAAGACCAGCGGTGGCAGGTAGTAGGCCATGACCACCACCACGCCCATGCCAATGATGGTCACTTCGCCCAGGGAGCGCAGCGCCGGGTGTCGGGCTATCACGAGCGTGCCCATGCCGATGAACATGAGTACTGCCGAGAGCGCCACGCTCCGCCGGTAGCTGCTCAGCCGTCGTCGACTGGTGGCATACTCGTAGAGCAGCCCCTCGGTGATGAAGATGGTATAGTCGTCGCCCTGGCCGAAGATGAAGGTGGCCAGGATGATGTTGACAATGTTGAACTGCACGCCAAGGAGCTGCATGGCGCCCAATATCCAGACCCAGCTCACTGCCAGGGGCAAGAACGACATCAGCGCCACCTCGATGCTGCCGAACGACAGCCAGAGGAAGGCGAACACCACGAAACCGCACACGAAGCCAATGTAGTTGAAGCTGTCGGAAAGTATCTCAACCAGCTGGCTACCCACGTCGGCACTGCTGAAGGCAAAGGCTCCGCCGCCAGCAGCGGCGGCCTGGCCTTGCAGGCGCTGCTTCACCGTTGGCTCGTCGTCGGTCTGCACGTAGGACACCACGCGCACCGTTTCGCCCTTGTCTATCACGTAGGCTCCCGCGAGGTAGTCGCTCACCGCCTTGAAGTGGCTGGCAGGCTTCACGGTGGCCTGCTCGCTCACCATGTCGACGAAGGGCTGGAAGGCATCGGCGGCAAACCCCTCGGCTCGTGAGGCCTCGCCCAGCTGTCGCAGCCGGTCGTCACGATGGGCCTGCCAGTAGGCGTTCCACCGCTCTACGGCGCGCCGCTGAGCATCGGTGGAGGGTAGGAAATGGCCTACGCCACTCACACGACTCACCACGGAGTCGGCAGCCAGCTCTTGCAGCACGGGCTGCACCACGCGCTCGTGGTGCTCCAGCGCCTCGTCGAGCGTGGCGCCCTCGGCCACCACAAACACCGACCCTTCCTGCTGCAGGCCCGACAGCAGCTGCATGCCCTCCTGCTGCTGGGCAGTCATGTAGTTGATGTGGCGTATGTCGCTGTCGAACGACGTCTTCAGGCTGAAATAACCCAGGACAAGTGTAGCTAAAACAAAAAAGACGACGCGCACAGCCTTCTGCCACCCTTGTTTCTCTGCCCGCTCTCCGCCAGCGGGGGCTGTCTGCCCCGGCGTATGCCCCTCATTAGAGTCTGGGGCTGCCCCTCCCCCTGACAAAGCGGTGACTGGAGAGAGGCGGGATGGACATGTCTGCGGCAGCACCACGAGTACAAACACGATGGTGCCCACAAGCATGAGCGAGCCGAAGAGGCCCAGGTCGCGCATGGCTGCGGCATCGAGCCACACCAGGCAGAGAAAGGCGCTCACTGTGGTTATGTTGCCTATGAGCAGCGGCTTGACCATGTCCTTGAGCGTCTGCAGCCCATCGCCCGTCTGCCTGTAGTGGTCGAGGAAGTGTAGCGGGTAGTTCACGGCTATGCCGATGATGACCGAGCCTATGCCCAGCACAATGACCGACACCGACGGGCGCACCAGCCCCATGCCCGCTATGGCGAAGAGCCAGCCAAAGAGCAGCGAGGCACCAATCCACAGCAGGTAGGACAGCTTACGGTAGTGCAGGATGAGCACCAGCAGTATGAGCGACACGGCCAGCGACACAGCCAGCACGCTATCGCGCTTGATCTGATTGGCATTGCCCACGGCCACCAATGGCGCCCCCACGGCGGAGAGCCTGACATTGCCCACGCTCCTGGCCGTCTCGTCCATGGCCTGGTTGAGCAGCTGCTCCAGCTCATTGTTGTGCAGCGACTCGCTGATGCCGTAGGGCGACTCGAGGAAGGCCAGGGCTGCCCCACCGTCGGCTGTGAACACATAGCCATCGGTGGTGGTGAACCGCTCGCTCATCTTGAACCCTTCCAAGCGCTTAATCATGGGGGCGAACAGGTGGAGCGGGTCGCTGCGCATGGTCTCCATGGCGGTAGAGGCCGTGGGCAGCATCAGCATCTCCTTGTTGACCCGTAGCTGGCGCGCCACATAGCCTGGCTGGCCGAGCAGTGAGTCAAGGCGCAGCCAGTCGGCGTCGGTCATGAAGTAGGGGGCGTTATGGCTGACGAACGTCAGCAGGTCGAGCAGGCGACTCTCGTCCACCCTCACCTGCAGGTTCCTGACCACGTGGCCGCTGTCGAGGGCCGCCACGCGCTCCTCGAACACGTCGAGGGCTGTCTCTATGCTGTCCACGCTGCCACCGGCGCACACCACGACGATGCGCTGCTGCCCCGTGAGCTGCTGGTACACCTCGGCGTAGCGCGCGCTCTGCTCGTTGCGCGGCAGGAAGCGACCTATGTCCTCCTCGTAGCCCAGCTGCCAGGCCAGGCCCACGGCTCCAACCACCGCGAGCGTCAAGGCCGACAGTGCTGCAGCCCTGTGGCTGGCCAGGAAGTGATAGATGGCTACGAACAGGCTAACCATGGCTACGGCGCTTTAGCTTGTTAATCAACATGCGAGGCCAGCCGTAGCACAAGGCCAGGCAGCAGAGCACGGTATTGAGCACGGTGATGCGCATGAAGTCGGCCACTGGGCGGAAGTGGGTCACGCGCTCTCCCTGAGGCGGGTAGTACACACTTACCGGCACAGGTATCAGCTGCACTCCGCTCCACGCCGCAAAGACCAGCAGCTCCAGCTCGGCCTCGTAGCGCGAGGTGATGAAATGGATGCCCGAGAGCAGGCGCAACGGGTAGAGACGAAAGCCGGTCTGCGTGTCGGGCAGTCGGTGCCAGGTTTGCACGGCAAACCAGAAGTTGGAGAACTTGTTGGCGAAGGTGTTGCCTCCGGGCATGTTGGTCTGGCTGAGGTTGCGAGCCCCCACAACGAAAGCCTCGGGATGGGCCTTGAGCACCTCGACGAACAGGGGAATCTCCTCGGGCTGCAGCTGCCCGTCGCTATCGATGGTGATGGCGTACTCAAAGCCTTGGCTGATGGCGTGCTTGAAGCCAGTCTTCAGGGCATAGCCCTTGCCACGGTTGTCGGCGTAGGCCTCCACATGCAGGCCCTCGGCCTGCGCTGCTGGCAGCCTGCGCCGCAGTTGGTCGAGCTGCGACACGGTGTCGTCGGTGCTCCCGTCGACCACCACCACCACGTGTGGCGCCACGGCCATCACACGGGCAACGACATCGGCCACCGTGCCACCGTTGTTGTACGTGGGAACAACCACGCACACCTTCAGCTCTTCCATCAGAAGTCTTGTCTCTGTACTGTCCATCGGTAGTTATAATAAGAACGCAGTGCCCGTCGGCATTTCCGCCGGGATACCCGTCGCCGCCACTGTGCCCGTCGGCATATCCGCCGGGATACCCGTCGCCGCCACTGTGCCCGGCGGTTTTGCCGCCGGGATACCCGCCGCTTCGGTGTAGACGGGTACAAACACCATGGAGAACTTGGTCTTCACCTCCCCGCCGGCGCTGCTGGTTCCCTTCACGCGGCAACCCTCGTCCACGTCGTCCACCAGCGTCATGGCTATCGCTATTTGCGAATGGTCAATGGGCGAGATGGGCGACACGAACTTCAAGTTGACTATTCTCTGCAACTGTAGGCGGCAGCCGAGGCGCAGCCCAACCAGCTCGCCCACCATCTGGACTATGCAGACACCGGGCGTGATGGGGTTGCCTGGGAAGTGAGCCTGGTAGATGGGGTGGCTGGCGTTAAGGCTCACCGTGGTTGTGTCGCCGTTGTTGCCGACTATGGCATACATGTCATTGAGTAGTGTCATCGCTGTCGCTGTTGATAGCCCGCAGGCTATAGTTCAGGTTATGTCGTTCATTGGTCAGCGTCACGGTGCCGTCGGCGCCGACGCTGACTACCCGCCTGCCCTTGGCCCTACCGGCGGCCTGGGCATGGAACAGGCACTCGAGGTCGCGGCTTACCACACGTCGTATGTACCACCGGTTGAGAGCAGGCATGACGTTGAGCAGCTTCACCCGACGACGGTCGGCAGAGAGTGTGAAGTCGAGGGCGTGGATGCCAAACTCGTTGACCAGCGAGCCGCGTGTGCCCTCAAGGCCTGTCTTCACCACGCAGATGCCCGTCACCTCGGCGCCACGAGCCTGCAGCGTGAAGGCATACTGCCTGCGGCCGCCAAGCTCCAAGAGGAAGTCGCCACCAGCTGTGCCCGCCGCCACTGTGCCCGGCGCTTTTGCCGCCGGGATGCCCGCAGGATTGTCCGCCGTTGCGCCCGCCGCCAATGTGCCCGGCGGTTTTGCCGCCGGGATGCCCGCAGGATTGTCCGCCGTTGTGCCCGCCGCCACTGTGCCCGGCGGTTTTGCCGCCGGGATGCCTGCCGACACTACAGCCAGGAGGCTAACGAGTAGCAAAAACCTTCTCATCGATACGCTGGTTGGTCTTCACACCGCTCAGGCTGATCACCGTCGTGTCGCCGTTCTGCTCGGTCAGCTCCACGCGCGTCACCATCTGCTGGCGACTACCGAAGTGCAGGCGCACGTCCTTGAACAGTTTCTTCATCTCCTTCTTCTGCGGCACAAGCACGGCCACCCACTCCTCACCCTGCGTGTACATGGTGCAGGCGAAGTCGTCGGCCGTGGCAAGGCCCTTGCCCGTCACGCTGTTCATCATCACTCGCGCTATGCCCTGGAACAGGCGGCTCTGGCGCAGGTCGATGGTCTGACCGCCGCCACTGCCCGGACGAAGAAACACTTTCTGCCCGTTGAGTATGAAGGTGTAGGTATAGGGTGCGGTGTACTCCCAGCGCAGCTTGTCGCCGCCGCTGTAGTACATCCTTCCCCTCGACGTCATCTTGTCATCAAGGAAACGCAGCGTCTTCACCTGAGTGAAGTCGCAACTGAGGCTATTGATGGCACCTGCCCGCTGACCTATCTTTGCCACCATCGCGCGGCTCTCGGCCTCGGTGGCTTTCTTGAGCGACTGGCAAGGCGCGTTGGTGGCGAAGAGCAGCAGGGCTGCCATGCCGGCCAACATTGTCTTTATATTCATGGGTTACGTGTTTCTTTGGTTTCTTTAAAGGACATTAGTGGGTGCAAAGTTACAATTATTTTTCCGACAATACAACTATTTCAACTTTTTTCTTCATCACTGTAGCCTTTTACAACAATCAGGCAACCATTTCTTCGCTGCTTTTCCGAACATTTTTCACGGAAAAAAAGGGGCTGCTTGGAGGCCGTTGGGCAAGGCCTGAACAGCAGGCAGTGACTTTCGAAAAATAGTCAGTGCTTTTTGGGAAATAGTCAGTGCTTTTCAGAAAATAGTCAGTGCTTTTTGAGAAATAGTCAGTGCCTTTTGTTTTTGAAGGGCTGACTAAGCAGGGAAAGTGGCTACAGCTTCAAGTGAAGAGAATGGGTTGAAGTGTTGAAATACAACACTTTACTTAACGACAATAGGGTGGCATTTTGAGCTGGTTTATTAGCTCAAGCAACGGTGGCCCGCGCGAGGGCTAACCAGCCTGCGGCAAGCTGCGGGCCATGCCGTCCACAGCATAGAGGAATGAAGAGGGAACGAAGAAGGAAGAAAAGCAAGGAAGGAAGGCGGAAGCGAAGAGCGATGTAATGAAAATTATGAAAGAATCTTTGGCTATTCGCAAAAAAATGTCTAATTTTGCGCCAAATTTACAGATACAGCAGATTGTAGATGAAGACATTTTTGCAAAGTTCATGTTTAACGCTGCTGACCATAGTGTCGGCAGCCGGTGAGACGCAGGCCGCTCAGCAGCTGAGCCTGTGGCAGATAACAAGCGGCACCTTCAGCAGTGCTTCACCCGCAGCCGTGACGCCGCTGGCCGACGGCGAGAGCTACGCCCAGGTGAGCAGCGACGGCACTCAGGTGGTGGGCTACTCCTTCAAGACGGGCAAGGCCACGGGCGTGCTCTTCGATGCAGCCACGGCTCGCGGGTCGAAGGTGGAAACCGTGGAGGGATTCATCATGTCGCCCGACGGCAAGCACATGCTCATACAGACAGAGACAACGCCCATCTACCGGCGCTCCAAGACAGCCGTCTACTACCTGTTCTCGCTTCGCAACAACAAGCTTGAACCCCTCTCGGAGGGCGGGCCACAGCAGTCGCCCGTGTTCTCGCCCGACGGCAACCAGGTGGCCTTCGTGCGCGACAACAACATCTACCTGGTGAAGCTGCTCTACGACAACGCCGAGAGCCAGGTGACGAAAGACGGCGAGCGAGGCAAGGTGATCAACGGCGTGCCCGACTGGGTGTACGAGGAGGAGTTTTCCACCAACTGCTCGCTGGTGTTCACAGCCGACTCCAAGCAGATAGTGTGGGTGCGCTACGACGAGTCGAGGGTCAGCGAGTATCAGCTGCAGCTGTTCCAAGGCAGCCACCCGAAGCGCAGCGACTACCGCGACTACCCGGGCCTGTACAGCTATAAGTATCCCGTGGCAGGCGGCGACAACGCCAAGGTGAGCGTGATGAGCTTCGACATCAAGAGCCGTCAGACACGCACCATGCAGCTGCCACTCGACGCCGACGGTTACGTGCCACGCCTCGTGGCCACGAGCGACTCCTCGCGCGTGGCCGTGTTCACACTCAACCGCCACCAGGACTGCCTGCGCATATACATGGCCAACCCACTGAGCACCAACTGCCAGATGGTGGTGGAAGACAAGGTGGACAAATATGTTGGCGAGAACGAGTACACCGGCGCCCTGCTACAGGGACGCCACCTGCTGCTGATGAGCCAGCGCAGCGGCTACCGCGCAGCCTACCTGTACAACCTCAACGGGCAGCTACTGCGCACCGTCAACGCCCCTGACCAGCAGACCGACGTGAGCGCCATCTACGGCTACGACGAGCAGTCGGGCGACATCTACTTCGCAGCGCAGCCGGGAGCAGTGAACCAGAAGCTCTACGTGCAGCACAAGTCGGGAAAGACCGACTGCCTCACGCCCAACGACGGATGGAGCAGCGCCACCTTCTCGGCAAGCATGAAATATCTGCTGTGCAACTGGAGCAACATCAATACGCCGCCCGTGTACAGCCTTATGAGCAATACGGGCAAGACGCTGGCCACCCTCGAGGACAACAAGGCGCTGGCCACGAAATATGCCACCTACACCATGGGCACAAAGGAGCTGTTCACACTCACCACAGGCGACGGCGTGAAGCTCAATGGCTGGATGGTGAAGCCCGCAGGCTTCAACCCCCAGCGGCGCTACCCCGTGGTGATGTACCAGTATGGCGGCCCAGGCAGCCAGGAGGTGAAAAACGCCTGGGGCATAGGCATGTGTGGCCAGGGAGCCATACTGGAGCAGCTGATGGCCCAGGAGGATTTCGTCGTGGTGTGTGTCGACAACAGGGGCACGGGCGGCCGCGGCGCCGACTTCGAGAAGTGCACCTACCTAAAACTGGGCGAGCTGGAGGCGCGCGACCAGGTGGAGACTGCCCTGTGGCTGGCTCAGCAGAGCTGGGTCGACGGCAAGCGCATAGGCATCTGGGGATGGTCTTACGGCGGCTGGAACACGCTGATGGCCATGTCGGAGGGCAGGGCTGCCTTCCGAGCCGGCATTGCCATAGCGCCACCCACGAGCTGGCGCTACTACGACACGGTGTACAGCGAGCGATTCATGCGCACACCCAACGAGAACCAGCACGGCTACGACGACATCTGCCCCCTGGCACGCGCCTCACAGCTGAGCGGGGCACTGCTCATCTGCCACGGGCTGGCCGACGACAACGTGCACTACCAGAACACGGCTGAGTACGTGGAGGCACTGGTACAGGCCGACAAGGACTTCCGGCAGCTGGTCTACACCAACCGCAACCACGGCATTGCCGGAGGCAACACCCGCAACCACCTGTTCCGCCAGTGCATGAACTTCTTCAACAGCGAACTGAAGAACTAAGAACCGGGAGGAGTACCTAACCGCGACCTCCCAACAGAAGACAAATACAAAACAACGATGACAGCAAAGAAACGCAGATGGCACTGCCTGCCCGGACAGGAACCAACGGAGATGGACCGGCAGGTGATGTACTGGGAACAGAAGGGCAAGCTCGTGCCCACGCGAAAGCTTATCAAGACCCCGGAACAGATAGAGGGCATAAGGCGCGCCGGCGTGGTGAACACCGGAGTGCTCGACACCGTGGCCGAGGCCATACACGAAGGCATGAGCACGCTGGAGATAGACCAGATATGCCGCCGATACTGCGAGGAGCACCACGCCACGCCGGCCTGCCTGGGCTTCGAGGGATTTCCCATGAGCGTGTGTACAAGCATCAACGAGGTGGTGTGCCACGGCATACCCAAGGCCGAGGATGTGCTCGTCGAGGGCGACATCGTCAATGTGGACTTCACCACCATACTCGACGGCTACTACGCCGACGCCTCAAGAATGTTTATCATAGGCAAGACCACCCCCGAGAAGGAGCAGCTGGTACGCGTGGCCAAGGAGTGTCTGGAGATAGGCATGGAGGCTGCCAAGCCCTACGGCTTCGTGGGCGACATAGGCCACGCCATAGAGAAACACTGCAAGAAATATGGCTACGGCATCGTGCGCGACCTGGCCGGACACGGCGTGGGGCTACAGTTCCACGAGGAGCCCGACGTTGACCACTACGGCCACCGGGGCACGGGTATGCTGCTCGTGCCGGGCATGGTGTTCACCATAGAACCCATGATCAACATGGGCACGTGGCGCGTGTTCATCGACGCCGACGACCCCTACGGGTGGGAAGTGATAACCGAAGACGAGAAACCAAGCGCGCAGTGGGAGCACACGCTGCTCATGACAGAACACGGCGTGGAGGTGCTCACTTACTGAACAAGCATGGACGAGCATATATATATAATAGGTATAGAGTCGAGCTGCGACGACACCTCGGCGGCCGTCATCTGCGACGGCACGCTGCTGTCCAACGTCACTGCCTCGCAAGCCGTGCACCAGGCCTACGGCGGCGTGGTGCCAGAGCTGGCCTCCAGGGCACACCAGCAAAACGTGGTGCCAGTGGTGGACCAGGCCATCAAGCAGGCCGGCATAGGCAGGGAACAACTCTCTGCCGTGGCCTTCACCCGAGGCCCAGGCCTCATGGGGTCGCTACTCGTGGGCGTGAACTTCGCCAAGGGGCTGGCACGCTCGCTGGGCATACCCCTCATCGACGTGAACCACCTGCAAGGGCACGTCATGGCCCACTTCATCAAGAGCCAGACACCCGACGAGACAGAAAACCGACAGCCACCCTACCCCTTCATCTGCCTGCTCGTCTCGGGAGGCAACTCACAGATAGTGAAGGTGAACGCATACAACGACATGGAGGTGCTCGGACAGACCATCGACGACGCTGCCGGCGAAGCCATAGACAAGTGCTCGAAGGTAATGGGACTGGGCTACCCCGGAGGACCCATCATCGACAGGCTGGCCAGACAGGGCAACCCTAAGGCCTACTCCTTCGCCGAACCCACCATTGCCGGACTGGACTACAGCTTCTCTGGCCTGAAGACCTCGTTTCTATACTCGCTACAGAAATGGGTGGCCGACGACCCGCTATTCATAGAGAAGCACAAGGCCGACCTGGCCGCCTCGCTGGAGTGGACCATCGTCGACATACTGATGAAGAAACTCAAGCGAGCCGTCAAGGAGACAGGCATCAAACACGTGGCAGTGGCCGGAGGCGTGAGCGCCAACAACGGACTGCGCAACGCTTTCCACGAGGCGAAGCGACGCTACGGATGGGACATCTACATACCCAGGTTCAGCTACACCACCGACAACGCAGCCATGATTGCCATCGTGGGCTACTACAAATACCTCGACAAAGAGTTCTGCCCCATCGACGCACCCGCCTTCTCGAAGGTGACCTTTGATAGCTGAGCGCGAAAAAGCAAGGCCAAAAGTGAAGAATGAAGAAAAACTAATACAATCATACCTATGGACTTTGAAAGCAAGATTACGAGCAGGGAAATCAGCGAACTGCTCTGGGATATGGAGAAAACCGTGAGCACAGCCGAAAGCTGTACCGGAGGCCGCATAGCCGAGGCCATCATCGCCGTGCCAGGCGCGTCGAAATACTTCAAGGGAGGCATCATCTCCTACACCAACGAGGTGAAGGAGTCGCTGCTGGCTATCAGCCACGACCTGCTCGAGGAGAAGACGGCAGTGTGCGAGGAGGTTGCCATAGCCATGGTGGAAGGCGCCTGCCGCACGCTCAACACCGACTATGCCTTGGCCGCCACTGGTGTGGCCGGACCCACCGGAGGCACAAAGGAAATACCCGTGGGCACCATCTGGCTGGCCTGCGGAAAGCCCGGGAAAACAGTTACCCGCAAAGTGGAGGAAGACCACGGCAGGGACATCAACCTGGCCATAGCCACCAACCACGCCATGCAGATGTTTCTCGACTTCCTCAAGGAAGAAACAGCTGAGAAAGACGGCCTACAAGGTTAAAAAACATTAAGAATGGCCTAAAACTTCAAACATCGTGCTTCTTTCTTGGCTAAAAGTTGTACCTTTGCACCCTGTTTGGAATAAGTAAGTAAAAACTGCAAAATTA
>Ga0247608_10001678_pt1 | contig 29758 bp, 28 predicted proteins | sample 176DNAGHGlowgp2_FD_193490 | JGI IMG/M metagenome (GOLD analysis project Ga0247608, IMG submission 193490) | Sheep rumen microbial communities from Palmerston North, Manawatu-Wanganui, New Zealand - 1766 DNA GHGlow gp2 | ecosystem: Host-associated > Mammals > Digestive system > Stomach > Rumen ...
ACTATTTAGTGTAAATACTTCATATGTTTTATCATTACCTTTAAAAGCAAAATTATTTAAGTTTATTTGTATTATTTGTGAAAAATCATATCCAGGTCCTTTTTTTACACATGTTTCAGAATAAAGTCTAAATGCATAATCTATATTTCTTTGAAGTATATAAACTGAATCATTATTATTTACTTCTAAATTAATTATTGAATTATCAATTTGAGCTACATAATCACATCTTTCACCAATATCATTATCTCTATTTTTACCAACATCATTTTTATAAAAATTTAGTTTTTTAAGTAATTGTTCATATTTTATTTTAAAGAAATATGTAAATAATTTAGCAGAGTATTTTAAACCATGTTTATTTAAAAACATTGTGTGGAACATAGAATCTCCTAATATTGATAGTTTATCATTTTTAGTTAGTTGATCTGTTTTTAAAAGTTTTTTAACATATTCAGTATCAAGGGTATTAGAATATAAATCTAGCATATTTAAATTATCTTTTAATTCAAGCATAACTGCCTCCTTTCAAAGAGAATTTACAATATTAAAAAAAACTTGTCAAAATACTGATTTTAACGTTTTGAAACAAAAAAAATACAGAGCTCTAATATCTGTTATATCAAATATTAACGTTCTGTAGAATAAAAATTACAAATCAGTAAAATTAGTATTTTTTAATTTTTTTTGTTAATTTCAATGTAGCAGGAATAGTTGAACATAATCCAAGTGATGAACATATTATATACTCAATTGTATTTTCCAAGTCTTTAGCTTCATTATTCATAAGCTTTGTTTTACTATAATCTTCATTTATAAATGAATAACTAATTTGATAATTATTTTCATTTGGAATTGTATTAATTTGATCATATGTAAGTAATGTATTATTTTCATCATATAAATTCATTAATTTACTTGTAATATCATTATCTGTTAATACAATTTTTTGATTATTAAAATTATGTTTAATATAGTTTAATTCCTTATTAGAAAATTTATCTGGATTAATAGCTATTACTTCACACTTTACATTTTTATTTGAATCAATATTATATGGAGTTTTAACAATAACTGCCTCATCCATATCAATATCTTTATCAGTATAAAATTCAGATGTAACATTATTTTCATATTCGTTTAACTCTACTAAATGATGTGAATATTCATTTTTAACAAATGGTTTAGCACCTTTTATTTTTACAAATCCAGCATATATCATACCTTGTATTAAAGCAACACTACTAACCATTATAGCTATATTTTTATTTAATTTAATTTTACTCATAAAATCCCCCTAATGGACAAATATTATATCACATTTTTTGTAAAAATCAAATTTATCTTGTAATTAATTATCAATAATAGTACAATAATAATTATGGAGGTAAGTATGATAAATATTAAATCAGACTCAAGAAAAATAAAACCAGGTGATACTTTTGTAGCACTTAAATGTGTAGACAATGATGGACATAAATATGTAGATAAAGCAATTAGTATGGGTGCAAGTAAAGTAATTGTTGAACATGGAGATTACAATGTTGAAACAATAAAAGTTGATGATACAAGAGATTATATAACAAAGTATTTAAAAGATACATATTCTAAAGAATTAAAAAAATTCAAAATAATCGGAATAACTGGTACAAACGGCAAAACTACATGTGCATATTTACTTTATCAAGCTTTAAATAAAGCAGGGTTAAAAGCAGCTTACATAGGTACAATTGGTTTTTATATTGATAAAAAAATATCAGATTTACCAAATACTACAGTAGACATAGTTGATTTATATGAATTATTACTTGACTGTGTAGATAACAACGTATTATATGTAGTAATGGAAGTAAGTAGTGAAGGTTTTTATAGAAGAAGAGTAGAAGGAATAAAATTTGATTATGCTGCATTTACAAATTTAACTCAAGATCATTTAAACATACATGGTACAATGGAAAATTATATGAAAGCTAAATTACAATTATTTGAAAATTTAGATAAAAACGGACTAGCCTTTATTAATATTGATGACCCATATTATCCAAACTTTTATTTAGAAAAAAATAAAAATATTGGATACGGATTTAAAGAATGCGAATATCAAATAACTAATTATGATATGAATCATTTAGGAAGTACATTTAATTATAAATTCAATAATGAATTATTTAAAATTAAAACCTCATTAATAGGTAAATATAATTTATATAATTTAATATTAGTAATAGCAATACTAAATGAAATAGGTGTAAAAAACATAGATAAACTAGTATCTAACTTAACACCACCTCCAGGAAGAATGGATACAATTTCATATAAAAATAATAGTATAATAATTGATTATGCACATACTCCAGATGCAGTAGAAAACATTGTTACAACAATTAAACAAGTAACAGAAGGTAAAATATATGTAGTATTTGGTTGTACTGGAGATAGAGATAGAACTAAAAGACCTGTTATGTTTGAAATAGTAGCTAAAAATTCAGATTACTTCATAATAACAAATGATGATCCACATTACGAAGAGCCTATGAACATAGTTAACGATATGATTAATGATAACTACAATAATTATGAAGTATGCTTAGATAGAAAAGAAGCAATTAAAAAAGCAATTAACTTACTTAAAGAAAATGATTCTTTGTTAATATTAGGTATGGGACATCAAGAATACATGATAATTAAAAATGAAAAGATACCATATAATGATAAAAAAACAGTATTAGAAATAATAAATGCGTAAAAAGAAGAAATATTGATTTCTTTTTTTGTTTTAAAATTAATTAATATGTTATAATGTAAATATTGGAATTTGAAAAAAAGTAAATAATTTGTTAAAATAATTAACTTAAGAGGGTGTAAATATGGATGAAATAATTATTAAGGGTGCACGTGAAAATAATTTAAAAAACGTAGATATAACTTTACCTAAAAATAAACTTATTGTAATGACTGGTGTAAGTGGATCAGGTAAAAGTAGTTTAGCGTTTGATACAATTTATGCTGAAGGACAAAGAAGGTACGTAGAAAGTTTAAGTGCATATGCACGTCAATTTTTAGGTGGTTCTGAAAAACCATTAGTTGATACTATCGAAGGATTATCTCCTGCAATTAGTATTGATCAAAAAACAACTAATAAAAATCCAAGAAGTACTGTAGGTACTGTAACTGAAATATATGATTATTTAAGATTATTATATGCTAGAATAGGAACACCAGTATGTCCAATTCATAAAAAACCTATAAAAAGTCAAAGTATTGAAGAAATGACTAATCAAGTTTTAAGTTTAGAAATAGGTACTAAAATAAGAGTGTTAGCTCCTGTTGTTCATGGTGAGAAAGGTACGCATAAAGATTTATTAGATGATTTGAGAAAAGATGGTTATGTAAGAGTTAAAATTGATAATGAAGAGTATGAATTAACTGATAATATTGAATTATCTAAAACAAAAAAACATAATATTGATGTAGTTGTAGATAGGCTAATTATAAAAGAAGATATAAGAAGTAGATTATATGAATCAATTGAAACTTGTTGTAAATTATCACATGGTAAAGTATATATAGATGTTATAAATGGGGATTCATTTTTAATGAGTGAAAATTATGCATGTCCTGAATGTGATTTTTCACTTCCAGAATTAGAACCAAGATTATTTTCATTTAATGCTCCATATGGCGCATGTGAACATTGTAAAGGTATTGGTATTCAATATAAGCTAGATGAAGATTTAATTATACCTGATAAAACTAAAAGTATATATGATGGTGCGATAAAAGCAATAAATTTAGATGATAATAATATAACTGTAACTGAAATTGAGGCAGTTGCTAAATACTATAATATTGATTTAAGTATTCCTGTTAAAAACATGAAAAAATCTGATTTAGATATAATACTATATGGCTCTTCTGATATTATCGAATTTAATTATGTATCTAAAACAGGTAACACTAGAACAAAAAGAGACTATTATGAAGGAATTATTACTAATTTAGAAAGAAGATATATTGAAACTAAAAGTAATTGGATAAGAGCCTGGATAGAACAATACATGACAGAATTACCTTGTCCTAAGTGTGGAGGAAAAAGACTTAATGAATATGCTTTATCTGTACTTGTAGGCAAGAAAAATATAATTGAAGTAACTAATTTAAGTATAAAAGAACTAGATAAATTCTTTAATAGTTTAAAATTAAATAAAGAACAAACTGCAATTGCAGAACTTATAATAAAAGAGATTAAATCAAGATTAAATTTCTTAATTAATGTTGGATTAGAATATTTAACTTTATCACGTAATGCATCAACGCTAAGTGGAGGAGAAGCACAAAGAATAAGACTTGCTACTCAAATAGGTTCACGCTTAACAGGTGTTTTATATGTTCTTGATGAACCAAGTATTGGACTTCATCAAAGAGATAATAATAGATTAATTAATTCACTTTTAGAGATGAGAGATTTAGGAAACACATTAATTGTTGTAGAGCATGATACTGATACAATGCTTGCTGCAGATTACTTAGTTGATATCGGACCAGGTGCAGGACTTCATGGTGGAGAAGTAGTAGCAAGTGGTACACCAAAAGAAGTAATGAATAATAAAAATAGTTTAACAGGAAAATATTTAAATGGAACTTTATCCATAGATGTTCCTAAAAAAAGACGCAAAGGAAATAAAAAATACTTAGAAATAAAAGGCGCTAGTGAAAACAACTTAAAAAATATAAATGTAAAAATACCACTTAATACATTTACATGTATTACAGGAGTAAGTGGAAGTGGTAAATCAACATTAATAAATGAAATATTATTTAAAGTTATATCAAATAACTTATACAAATCTAAATACAAACCAGGAAAATATAAAGAAATTAAAGGATTAGAAAATATTGATAAAGTAGTAGATATATCACAAGATCCAATAGGAAGAACTCCAAGAAGTAATCCTGCAACATATACAGGAGTATTTGATGATATAAGAGATGTATTTACAAATACTCGTGAAGCAAAAATAAGAGGATATGATAAAGGAAGATTTTCATTTAATGTAAAAGGTGGAAGATGTGAAGCCTGCTGGGGTGATGGTGTAAAGAAAATAGAAATGCACTTTTTACCAGATGTATATGTACCATGTGAAGTATGTGGTGGTACTAGATATAATAGAGAAACTCTACAAGTAAAATATAAAGATAAAAATATATATGATGTACTTGAGATGAGAGTAGAAGAAGCAATTGAATTTTTTGAAAATGTACCTAAAGTAAAAGCAAAATTACAAATGCTTATGGATGTAGGTTTATCATATGTAAAATTAGGTCAAAGTGCTCCAACACTAAGTGGTGGAGAAGCAGCTCGTGTAAAACTAGCTAAAGAATTACAAAAAAAACCTACTGGTAAAAGTTTATTCATATTAGATGAACCTTCTACAGGACTTCATACAGATGATATAAAGAAACTACTTGTAATATTACAAAGAATTGTCGATCATGGTGATACAGTTATTGTAATTGAACATAATTTAGACATAATTAAGGTGGCTGATTATATTATTGATTTAGGTCCTGAAGGAGGAGACGAAGGTGGACTAGTGGTTGCTCATGGTACACCAGAAGAGGTAATAAAGGTAAAAGAAAGCTATACTGGACAATTTTTAAAAAATATGATAAAGTAAGAAACATTCTTACTTTTTTTAGTAATGAGGGGGATTAAAATGAGTTGGGATGAATATTATAAACTTGCAAAAAAATACTATAAAAAATATGGTAATTTATTAATTCCAAGAAAATATGTAATGAATGATGTAAAAATAGGATCTTGGCTTAATAATCAAAGATATTATTACAAAAACAATACTTTATCTATAGATAGAATAAAAAAATTAGAAAGTATTGGTATGGTATGGTGTGATGTACATCAAGCACGATTCGAAGAAAATTGGAATGATTATTATGAACTTGCAAAAGCATTCTACTTGGAAAATAATCATATATTTGTTTCACAAAAATATGATTTAGATTTATGTAGATGGTTAAACGTACAAAGACAGTTATGTTTTGAAAATAAATTATCAGAAGAAAAAATAAATAAATTAAATGAAATTGGTATGACTTGGAATAAAAGAAAAATTGTTAATAATATTCCAGAAGAAAAGTATTATACATTAGCGCAGGAATACTTTAAAATTCATAATAATTTAAGTGTTCCACCTAGATATATAGTTGAAGGTGTGAATTTAGGATTTTGGGTTAATTTACAACGTAGAAAATATGATAAAAATGAATTAACAGAAGAAAAAATAAAAAAATTAGAGGAGATAGGTATGCAGTTTAATGGTTTAAAAAGTTATGAAGATCGATGGGATGAATATTATAATGGTGCAAGAGAATATTATAAAGAACATGAAAATTTAAATATTCCATACAATTATAATGTAAATGGATTATATATTGGTCGTTGGATAAATAATCAAAGACTCATGTATAAAAAAAATATGATGTCACGTGAAAGATTTAAAAAATTAGATTCACTTGGAATGGTATGGGATACAAATAAAATTAGATTAAAAATAAAGTTAGATAAAGAAAAAAATGAAAATAATATTCCATTACTAATTGAAAATATTTTAAATACTTGTTGTATTTATTCAATAGAAACTTTATCTTATTATTTTTGTAGTGAACATAAGATTGATGCTGATGCAATAAATGAAAAATTAAAATCTAATCTTCCAAGACATAGCTATGAAATATTTATATTATATGCATATGGAATAGATACAAACTTATTAAGTAAGTTATATGGAATGGATAAACATAGAATTGAAATGAATCGATTACTTGCATTTAAAGAATTTGTTAAAGTAATTGATATAGAAAAACATAAGGAGTTAGTAAAATAACTCTTTTTTTGTAAATAAATCGTAAAGTTTTTTTTATAAAAAAAATTAAAAATGATATACTAATAAAGAGGTGGTAATATGACAGCACATATCAGTGCAGAAAAAGGACAAATAGCAAAAACAGTAATAATGCCAGGTGATCCTTTAAGAGCAAAATATATAGCAGAAAAATATTTAGAAAATTATGAATTAGTAAGTAGTGTAAGAAATAATTACATATATACAGGATTTTATAAAGGTAAAAAAATTAGTGTAGCATCTTCTGGTATGGGTATGCCAAGCATGGAAATATATTCTTATGAATTATTTAATTTCTATGATGTAGAAAATATAATTAGAATTGGAACAAGTGGTTCAAACAAAAAAGAAATAAAAATATCAGATATAGTACTTGCTACATCAAGTTATACACTTTCTACAATTGCTAATTTATTTGATGATTATTATGAAAAGGAAATTGAATCAAGTGAAAAACTAAATCAAATAATAGAATCTAATTCAAATAAATTAAATATAGAAATTAAAAAAGGTAGAATAATTACAAGTGATGTTTTTGATGTATATGTAGATAGTGATAAATACTTTAAACACTATCCTAGTAATTTAGATACACTAGCAAGTGAAATGGAAGCTTATATGTTATTTTTTATGGCAAAAAAATTTAATAAAAATGCAGCATGCTTACTTACAGTAGTAGATAGTAAATATGAAGATATAGAAATATCAAGTGAGGATAGAGAAAAAAATCTAGATAAAATGATTGTACTAGCGCTTAATTCAGCGATTATGATATAAATTTACGTGCATACTAAATAAGAGGTGATCAAATGAAGTGTTATGATTATGATATGGGTTCATATAAGTTACATATAATCCCAACTGATAAATTTAAGACAGTTAATATTTCAATTAATTTTAAAAGAATCATAAAAAAAGAAGAAATAACTTTAAGAAATTTTTTAAATGATATTTTACTTTCATCAAATAATGATTACAAAACAATAAAAGAAATGGAAATTAAATCAGAAGATTTATATAATATACGAGTTTATGGTAATACTTCTAAATCAGGTAGATATGGTCTTATTTCTATAAATGGTTCATTCTTAAATGAAAAATATACTGAAAAAGATATGAATAATCAATCTTTAAGTTTTATTATGGATTTACTTTTTAATCCAAACGTTAGTAATAATGCATTTGATAAAAAATCATTTGAAATTGTATATAATTCATTAAATGAAGAAATAGAAGGATTTATTGAAGAACCTAGAGCTTATAGTGAAATAAGATGTTTAGAAGAAGTAGATAATACTATTCCATTTTCATTTAGAGGTTGTGGATATATAGAAGATTTAAAAAAAATAACACCTAAAAACTTATATGAATATTATAAAAGTGTTATACAAAGTGATTTAATTGATATTTTTATAATAGGTGAAGTAGATGTAGAAAAAATAAAAGAATTAATTTCATCTAAATTTATTGTAAATACAAAGAAAAAAGAATCTGAAACACATTATATTGATTTTGACTCCTATAGAAAAAGAGCAAATACTATAAAAGAAAGTAAAGATTATAACCAATCAAAATTAGTATTAGCTGCAAAAGTTATGAATTTAAGTGATTTTGAAAGACAATACGCACTAAGATTATATACTTATATTTTAGGAGGTGCTCCTGATTCTAAATTATTCCAAACAGTTCGTGAAAAGAATAGTTTATGTTACTATATTAATTGTTCACCTAAAATGGTTTATAGTTTAATTACTATATCATGTGGTATTAATAAAGAAGATTACAAAAAATGTGTAAAATTAATAAAAAAAGAAATGAAAAATATGTTAGATGGAAATATAACTGATGAAGAATTAGTAAAAGCTAAAATAGCTTATATATCATCATTTAAAGAATTGTATGATAATCCATTTGCAGTAATAAGAAATTATTTATCACATGTTCAAATTGGTACAGATTTAATGGAAGAATCAATTGAAAATATTAAGAAAGTAACTAAAGAGATGATTATTAATGTAGCGCACAACATCCATCTAGATACAATTTATTTATTAGAAGGGGGAAATAATAATGAAGAAAACTAATTTTGAACATTTAGATTTAACCCTATATGAAGAAACATTAGATAATGGACTTAGAGTATTTATTGTTCCAAAAAATAACATTTCAGGTATATATGCTACATTTTCAACAAAGTATGGTTCAAATACAAATGAATTTGTACCAATAGGTGAAGAAGAAATGATAAAAGTTCCAGATGGAGTAGCTCATTTTCTAGAACATAAAGTGTTTGAACAAAAAGATGGTGTAGATCCATTTACTTATTTTGGTGAAAGAGGTATGGATGCTAATGCTAATACAAATTATAAAAAAACAACATATTTAATTTCAGGTATAGATAATTTTAAAGAATCATTAGAGTTTTTACTTGATTATGTTCAAGAACCTTACTTTACTGATGAAAACGTACAAAAAGAAAAAGGCATAATTGAACAAGAATTAAAAATGTATCAAGATTCACCATATAGAGTTTTATATGATGGAATAATGTATAACACATTTGTAGAAGACCCTTCAAAAATATCTATTGGTGGTACTGTAGAAAGCATTTATAAAATTACAAAAGAAGATTTATATAAATGTTATAATACATTTTATCATCCATCAAATATGTTTGTATGTATTACAGGTAATGTAAATCCAGATGAAGTAATTGATGTAATAAAACAAAATCAAAATAAAAAGAAATTTCAAGATAAATTTGAAATTAAAAAGAAAAAATATAACGAACCAGATTATGTATCAAAAGATAATGAAGTAAAAAGGATGAATGTAGTAATACCAAAAACAGCAATATGTTATAAAATAAATGTTGATACACTTTTAAAAAAAATACAACAATATGAATTAGGTTATTATATAAATTTATTCTTTGATATAAAACTTGGTAGTACATCAGATTTTAATTATGATCTAAAAAGTAAAGGTATTATAACTACAGATTTAGATATTGATATTATGAGAACAAATAATCATATAGTGGTTTTAGTAAGCGCTGATACAAAAAATCCGGATTTATTACTAGAAAAAATAGATGAAGTACTTAATGATAAAAATGTTTTAGAAAAAGAATTTATTAGAAAAAAGAAACCACTTATAAGTTCATGTATTTATATGAGTGATAATATATATAGTATAAATAATAAAATAATGAACAATATTATTGTATATGATAAAGTTATAACTAATGATTATGATATAATAAAAAATTTAGATTACAAAATATTTAAAAACATAGTAAAAAAATTAGATTTAAAAAATAAAACAAAATATACAATAATGCCAAAAGACTAAGAATTAATCTTAGTCTTTTTATTTTTATAATTATCTATTAAATGACTTATTGAAGCGCAACTCATAAATACAATAACACTGTTTTTAAATTTTAATAATTTATCTGTAGTATCATCACTTATCATATGTCCATTTTTAAGTCCATCAAAAATTAATTTAGAAGAAACATTAGGATAATCTTCTTGTTTTTCTCTATTACAATCAATTTCTGTTAAAAATTGAAAATCAGCTATATTAAGTGCATCCGCAAATTCTTTATAAAAATCTTTAGTTCTAGAATAAGTATTTGGTTTAAATACAGCTACTAATTTTTTATCAGGATATTTTTGTAAACATGATTTTAATGTTACCTCAATTTCAGTAGGATGGTGTGCATAATCATCGATAATTATAACATCATCTAGTATTTCCTCATGAAATCTTCTTTTAGCGTTTTTAAAAGTTTTTAAAAGTTGTTGAATAGTATCAGGTTTAATACCTAATTTAAGACATACTGTAATACATGCTAGTGTATTTAATACCATATGTCTACCAAATAAAGGTAAGTCAAATGATCCAATAAATTCATTTTTAACTATTAAATCAAATTTAGAACCATTACTAGAAAGTTTAATGTTTTTAGCAATAACATCATTATCATCATTAAAACCATAATATGTTATTTTTTTATCTAATTTTAATTTTCTAATATTTGAATCATCGCCACATGCTATAACTTCATTAGTAGATTTATTAGCAAAAGTCTTAAACGTATCAATTATTTCATCAATATCTTTATATACTTCAGTATGTTCTAGTTCGATATTTGTAATAATTGTATATGCTGGTTGATATGCAAGAAAATGTCTGTTATATTCACATGATTCTATAACAAATAAATCATTTTTTTTGCTTGCAAATCCTGTACCATCACCTATAAAATAGTTACATCCTAAGGTATTTCCTAAAATATGTGATATAAGAGTTGAGGTAGTAGTTTTACCATGAGTTCCACTTACACAAATTGAAGTAAACATTCTTGTAAGATCTCCTAATATATCATGATATTTTTTAATTTTAAGTCCCATTTCTTTAACACGTTTAATTTCTTTATGATCAGTAGAAAAAGCAGCAGAGTAGGTAACAATTGTATCACTATCAAGTTTTACTTCACTGTGATATATTGGTATATTTCTTTTTCTTAATCCTTCTTCTGTAAATTTATAATCAACAGCATCATCATAACCAATTACTTCGTTTCCTAGATCATATAATATTTGCGCTAATGTGCTCATACCAGCACCTTTTATTCCTATACAATAGTATTTCATAATAAAACTCCTTTACATATTTATTATAGTATAAATAAAAATTAAATACAATCATATTTTATTTTAAAAAATATTTGATATAATAGTATTAGGAGGATAGATATGAAAAAGAATTTTAGTGTAATAGGTTCATTACTTTATTTAGTACTTGGTATTATTATGATAGTTTTCCCAAAAAATATAAGTAATATACTGTGTTATTTTATAGGAAGTGTAATAATAATTTATGGAATAGTTAATATTACAACATATTCAAAAATAATTGAGAAGAATTCTCTTAGTAAAGTTTTACTTATTATAGCAATTGCTTGTATTTTATTTGGATTGTTTATTTTAGCTAAACCAGAGACATTTGCATCAATTATTCCATTTGTAACAGGTATTTATATGCTTTTATTAAGTATTTCTAAATTAGGTGAAGCACTTGATTTAAGAAGGCAAAACTATAGTAAATGGTGGATGGTATTATTATTCTTTATTGAATTATTTATTTTTTCATTAATACTTATTTTTAATCCATTTAGCGCTATTGAATTAACAATTGAATTTATTGGACTTATATTTATTATAAATTCATTATCAGATATTTGGACATATATGGTACTTAAGAAAAATGCAAAATGATATTTTATATAAATTATCTAAATCTAAATTTCGAAGTAGTTTTAAATTAAAAGAGAATGATATCAAGTACATAAATGAAAAAGGATTAGATACAATTAAAAAACATGCATATGATTTTATAAATAATAGATTAAAACCAGCTAATCCTAAAAATGATGGGAAACAAACACCAATGAAAGGACATCCTGTTTTTGTAGCGCAGCATGCATGTGCTTGTTGTTGTAGAGGTTGTTTAGAAAAATGGCATCACATTTCTAAAGGAAAAGAGTTAAATAATAAAGAAATTGATTATATTGTAAATTTAATAATGAAGTGGATAGAAAAGGAGTACTTATGAAAAAAAGTATTATTGCAGTTATAATAGTTATTGTTTTAATAGTACCACTGTTTATTTTTATAATAAATAGGGTACAGTTGCAATCATTTCGTGAAAATGGATATCAATTAGTTGATAGTGCACGTAAATATATTAGATTACATGGTGAAGAAGATACTACATTTGATTTTCCAAATAATTATAAAGGATTAGATTATAAAGGCGAAATACCAGATGGTGGTACACTTATTATAAAAGATGGTAGAATAAAACTTTTTGTATATAAAGATAAGAATTGCTTAAAAAAAGAATTTGATATAGATGAAGTTGCAACAGGTAAATTAATAACAAATAATGATGGAAGTAAAGATTGTGAAATAAAATAGCGATAAGTCTATTAAAGATTTATCGTTTTATGTTATAATTTATTATGTATAATAAAAGGGTGAATTTTTATGAATTGGTGCAAATTAAAAATAGAAGAAGTATTAAAAATATTAAAAACAGATATAAATGGACTATCCAATAATGAAGCAAATGATAGAATAAAAAAATATGGTAATAATGTATTACCTAAAGAAAAGGATAAAAATATAATCAGTATATTTATAAGTGAAATATTAGATCCTATTTGTTTATTATTAATTGTTACATCAATTTTTTGCTTTTTTATAGGTGAAGTAATTGATGGTAGTGCTATTATTTTTATAATAGTTGTTGATTTAATATTAGGTACATATCAAGAATATAAGGCATTAAAAACAAAATCAAGTTTATCAAATATAATAAAAGTAAATGTTAGAGTACTTAGAGATGGTATGGAATATATGATTGATTCAAAATTAGTTACAAAAGGTGATATCTTAATTTTATCAAGTGGAGATAAAATAGTAGCTGATGCAAGAATTATAGAGTGTAATAATTTTACAACTGATGAATCAACTTTAACTGGAGAAAGTATTAATGTGTTAAAAAACTCTGAGGATATAAATGATGCTGAAACTGTTATGGATTGTAAAAACATGGTTTTTGCTGGTACTAGTGTTATAACAGGACGTGCAAAAGTAGTGGTAGTTGAAATATCTAATGAAACAGAAATTGGTAAAATAGCAGATAAAGTTATAAATACTAAACAAGAGAAAACACCTCTAACTATTAGAATGGATAAATTTAGTAAACAAATTAGTTTAGCAATTATATTTATCTCTATAATAATATTTATAATTTTATATTTAAAAAATTATAAAATTAATGAAATAATTATACTTGTAATATCATTAGCAGTATCTGCTATGCCAGAAGGACTTCCTCTTGCTCTTACAATGGCACTTACTATTGCAACAAGACGTATGGCAAAAAATAATGTAATTGTAAAAAAACTTTCATGTGCTGAAAGTTTAGGTAGTTGCACTTTAATAGCAACAGATAAAACCGGTACTTTAACACTAAATGAACAAACATTAAAACACATTGTCATGCCAAATATTGGTGAAATTGATGTTAAAGGAACGGGTTATAATAACATAGGCAAAGTGACATGCACTAATGTAAATATAAGTGATGCTAGAAATATAGCAAAACTAGGTGTTATAAATAATGAGGCAATGTTATTTAAGCAAAATGGAACTTGGAATTATTTTGGCGATTCTATCGATGTAGCTTTTTTATCTTATGGGTTAAAGTTAGGAATAAAAAAAGACAAATTTAAAATAATATCTTCAATTCCATATGAATCTGAAAATAAATACTCTGCTGTATTTTTTAAAGAAAATGGCAAAACATATTGTACAGTAAAAGGTTCAATAGAAGTAATAAGTAATTTTTGTACAACAACTAATGGTAAAAGAATAAATAGAAAAAAATTAGTTAGTGAAAATGAAAATTTAGCAACTCAAGGTTATAGAGTTATCTGTGTTGCAAGCGGTGAAGTAAAAGAAAAAGATAATTATACTTTAGAAGATATTAAAAAGCTTGATTTTAAGGGATTATGTGCATTTATAGACCCAATTAGAAAAGATGTAAAACAATCTCTTACTAAAGCAAAAAAAGCAGGTATAAAGGTTGTTATGATTACGGGAGATCATCCACTAACAGCATTTTCAATTGCTAAAAAATTAGATTTAGTTAATTCTATTGATGATATAGTTACAGGTGATGAACTAGATGATTATATTGAAAAAGGCGAAAAAGAATTTGATAGTTTCATTAAAGATATTAAAGTATTTTCACGTGTAACACCACTTCAAAAACTTTATATTGTAGATTCTTTTAAAAGACAAGGTGAATTTGTTGCTGTTACTGGTGATGGAGTAAATGATGCACCTGCGCTTAAAAGCTCAAATATAGGAGTTGCCATGGGAAGTGGAACTGATGTTGCAATGGATTCATCAAATATGATAATAGCTGATGATAATTTTAAATCAATAGTAAAAGGTGTTGAAGAAGGAAGAACAGCTTATAGTAATATAAGAAAGGTAAGTTATATGTTACTATCTTGTGGTATTTCAGAGGTATTATTTTTTATGTTATCGATTATATTTAATTTACCAGCACCTCTTCTTGCAATACAACTACTTTGGCTTAATGTTGTAACAGATGGACTTCAAGATTTCGCACTTTCGTTTGAAAAAACAGAAGATGGAACAATGTTTGAAAAACCACGTAGTACAAAAGAATCATTATTTAATAGGAGATTAATTGAAGAAGTTTTAGTATCTGGAATATCTATTGGATTAGTTGTATTTATAGTATGGGTTATTTTAATTAAAAATAATGTTGATATAGTTGTTTCACGTACATGTATAATGACTCTTATGGTATTTATTCAAAATATTCATGTTTTAAATTGTAGAAGTGAAAAGAAATCTATATTTGAAATACCATTTAATAATCCATTTATAATAATAGTTATAATATTTTCAATACTACTTCAAATATTGATTATAAATGTACCATTATTGGGTAAATTTTTAAAATTAACAACTATACCATTTGGTCATGTAGTAGCGCTACTAGCTATTTCAATAATTATTTTGATTATAGTAGAAATATATAAATTATTAAAAAATAAGTCTTAATAGACTTTTTTTGTTATAAAAAAAATTTTTATTCATATTTTTATTAAGGGTGAAATATGGATAAAATTATAATACCAGTGTATACAAAAAAAGAAGAAATACTTAATTTTACAACACATGCAGTAGGGGTAGTATTATCAATAATTGGATTATTATTTTTAAATAATATACCATCTATTATTTTTTGTATAACATTAATTATTTTATATTTAGTTTCATGTATATATCATATATTACCTAAAAATAATTTAAAAAAAATATTTAGAATAATAGATCACATATGTGTATTTATACTTGAAGCAGGTACGTTTACTCCAGTTTGTCTAAATATGATTAAAGGTAATTTAGGCTTATACTATGTAGTAATTATATGGAGTATTACAATTATATTTAGTATTTTAAATTTAATTGATGTGGATAAATATCAAAAAATATCTTTAATAATACATTTAGTTATGGGATGGTCAGTTTTAATTATGTCTAGATTAATAATTAAAAATACAAGTATTTATATATTTTTATTATTAATATTAGGTGGTTTAATATATTCTTTAGGTGCAATATTTTATAAAATTGGAAGTAGTAAAAAATACATGCACACTATATTTCATATATTTTGCTTATTTGGGTCATTATTTCATTATTTAATGATAAAAAACTAACCTAAGTTAGTTTCTTGCTTTAATTCTTTTTTACCTTTATTCTTAATTATTTTTCTATATAAAGGTACTAGTTTTGTAAATACAATGTACATTGGTCTATTTATGATATAATCAAATTCTCCTAAGAATTCAACATAATCTCCACCAAATTTTTTCTTAAATTCATGTAGACCAATTCTAGGATTATCTTTTCTTAAATCACCAATTGTACCAAATTGATCATATATTTTTACACCATGTTCATATGAATACTTTATATGTTCATAATAAGTATTATAGTTAGCATAACTTTCAGTTAGTATATTATGATTTCCTGCATAAAGAACCCATGCTTTATCTCCGTAAAAAATAATCATATGAGCATTTATTGTAATTATATCACCATATTCGCTTTTAGCCTCACTGTATTTTTTTATTTCTTTTTCTAAGTTTTCTTTATTTTTATTTAATTCATTTAATTTATTTTTTGAACTTTTACTTAAATTTTCTGTATCAAATTCATTTATTTTGTTTTTAATTTCATCAAGATTGTTTTTTAAATTACTAATTATTTTATTTGTATTTATTTTGCCTAAAAATAACTTAACCATACCTTGTTTATCAAATATTTCAAATAGTTTTTCATAATAATCTTTTTTATATGAAACAAAATCTTTTCTGTTTTCTGTAAGTGTCATTAAATGATAAAACTCATCTATATCATCAATAGTTCCAATTTCAACATCAGTTCCAATTTTAATAGCTTTGTTTATTCTTTGCTTAGTTGTTTTAGAAAAATGAGATTCTATTTCCTCTAAACTTTGATTCATATCTATTCTAAATGAATATCGTGGCTGCATTGTTTCAAAATTTTTAGTAAATCCCAAATGTTTAAATCCAGCTTTTTTTAAATCATTAAAAATTTTATTGATATCATAAGATAATGGTATTAACTCATCATTATAATTATGTTTCTCTTTTATTATATCAGGATCTATTTTAACAAAAATAGCTTTTTTCTTTTTTGAAAATTCAACTACATTTTTTGTCATAATACTCATTAATTTTGAATCGTTATAATCTATTACAAATCCTCGAGGAGAGTACATATAAGAATACCCAAGAGGTAATTTTTTTTGTAAAAGTAAACATGCGCCTAGTATGTTATTTTTTTCATCTACTAAACCTAAATAATATGGTGTAAGATTTTTTTTACTTTTAGAAAATTCTCCCCAATAGTATGATTGCAAAAAATGAGATTTATATTTATGATTCTTCACATATTCTTCATATTTATTTGATTCTAGTTCAATTAGTTTTTCCATTTTATCACAACTTTCCATTAATATTATACACATTTAATTTAATTCTAGCAATTATTATTTAAAAAGGTTTTAAAATGACAAGATAGAATTACTAAGAAGATTATGAAAGAAAAAAATTAATACTGTCTTGTTTAATTAGTGTTGAAGGTGAATGTTTAAATGTTAGCTTTTAAGAAATCATAAAAAATAATCAACTCCTATAAGCATTATACCATAACAAATATAGAATTTATTGAAAGTGTGATATAATTATTAATAGATGGTATTTCTTGTTATTTGAGAGGTGAAGTTATGGATAAAAAATTTAATAAGATTAAGACTATTCTAAAATCAAAATTCTTTTTAAAGTTATTCTTTATTCCTTTCGGAATATGGTTTGCATTAACATTGTTAGCATTGGCTGATAGATCTGATCCAGACGCTCTTACTCTTGCTGATTTTGTTTTTGGAAATATAGAAGCTTTCATCATTTGGTTTATAATTGCTTTTCCTATAGCACTATTACATTCAAAGAAAGAAGAAAAAGATATCAAAAAAGGAAGAACACCTGAAAAGAAATGGGAAGAAAAAACTACTTTTAAAAAGATTAGATTCCCTTTGATAATGAGTATAATAACATTTTTAATTGGAATATTTTTATCATACGATTCAATTGGCTTTCCATTGAAAGCGCAATTAATAATTTTTCTAGCAGCATTTATTCCATGTATTTTATTTGTAATATTCTTATTTATAATTTATAAAAATAAGGAAAAACAAAAGGTTTATTCCATATTTAAAACAATTTCAATAGTTATAACTTGTTTATTATTATTTTATTATCTTATAGCAATGTTTGTTGTCGTATTAACAGAAGCTGTTAATCCTATGACAAACCCTAAATATTATAGCTTTCATATACCAGATAAAAAAGTATTCCCTAAAAAAATACCTAAAGATGTAGATGATGTTAAATTCTTATATGCTCCCGGTATATTACAAGGTGGAACAAGATACACTTTATATTATGTTGATAAAAAAATGACACTTAATGAATTCGATAAAAAGTATAAGAAACAAGCTGAGTGGACAGGACACATAGATGATTATAAAGAAAAGGAAGGATTATTAAGTGGCGCATTTTACTATACACCTTCTGAATATAAAAATGAAGATGATTATGTAATATATTTAATTGAAGGAAGATGTGATGATTCAGGATATTGCAATCATGGACATTTCTTAATGGCAGCATTTAATGAAAAAACACATCAAGTTGTTTATAGTACAGAAGCTTGGTAATCTTAAAAAAGATGATAGAAATTTATCATTTTTTTTTAATCCTACGATTCGTAGGGTGACTTCTATTAATATTTTTATTATTATGATTTTAGAAAGAAGGAATTATTGTGAAAAAAAACGTAATGAATTATTATTCAATTATAATGTTGATATTATATTTAATTTATAATATTGGACTACATTCTTTAAAAATTGGAGGCTTACTTTATCAAATAATTATGATTATTATAACTATTGTAAATGCAGTTATATTAATTGTTTTTAGAAAAGATATTAAATATAAAGAGGTAGTTTGTATTATTTATTTTTTTACATGGTTGTTTTCTAAAAACATTCCTCAATGCTTTTTTAACTTTTCTAATATAATAGTATTAACTGGAATTGGATTAAAAGAAAGCAAGTTTATGAAAGTATTTGCAATTATAATTGCTCTTATTGTATCTATATTTTTTTTACCATTTTGTTTTATTTTTCTATTATGTTTTGGTACAAGTATGAGTGAAGAAACAGGTAGAAACGATATTTATAAAGATATGCATTATTATTGTGAAAATAATTATGAAGTATATTCGTTTTCACAAGGAGCTATGGATGGATTTCATTATAGTATAGGTAAGCATTATGAGTTTCTAGATATTGATGGTATAATATATATATCTTATAACAAAAGAAATGAAGTTTCTAAAGAAAAGTATGAGAATTATTTAAAAACTCATAAATGTAAATTGGTTGGTGATATAAATGGATCTGAATAAAATATCTAATTTTATAAAAACAAAAAGAAAAGAATTAGGAATTACTCAAGATGAATTAGCTGAAAAATTATTCGTTACTGAAAAAGCTATTTCTAGATGGGAAACAGGAAGAGGAACTCCAGATATATCTTTACTTCTTCCATTATCTAAAGAACTTAATATAGATGTATCAGAATTATTAAATGGTGAAGAAAATAAAAAGAATAAAAATAATGTAGAACAATTAATTGAATATAACGAAATAACTAAAGCAAACAAATATAATTTTCAATTTAAATTAACTATTTTCTTTTATATATTGTCAATACTATCGTTCTTATTTTATTTAAGATTTGAATACGATCCAAATATAGAAGTTAATTATTTTATTAGATTATTAATTATTGTTATTGCTTCTATATTCGTAATAATTGGTAATAAAATATATAGTAATAATTATGTTGAAAAGTTAGAAGATAAAAAGAGAATGTTAAAACTTTCTCATATAATAGTATTTATATATTATTTAATTTTACTATTTAATATGGTAGTATTTGCTAGATATAATAGTATTGATAGTTATAATTTAATTCCTTTTAAATCTATAGTTGATATATTTAAAAATGGTACAACATATGAGGTTATTATAAATATATTTGGAAACTTACTTGTATTTATGCCTTTAGAATATTTCTTAATTGAATTATTTAAAGTTAAAAAGTTTTCGATTAATTTTATATTATCATTTGGAATAATACTATTAATAGAATTATTCCAATATGTATTTAAAGTTGGAGTTTTAGATATTGATGATTTAATTCTTTGCACATTTGGTATGATGATATTTTGTATTATATATTGTAAAGTGGTGATAAAATGTCAAAAAGAGAAAAGAAAAAACTTACAATAGATGAATATATTGATATTGGTAAAGGTGATATAACTTTATATATAATTGTGACTATTATTTTGCTAGCTATATCTTTATATTTTGGTATCAAGTATAATTTTTACTTTCATTTATTATTTATTGGATTAATTATGATTGGTAGAGTTTCTGAAAGAATAGATACACTTTTAACTTTAAAGAAAATGAAAAGATATTTAGTTGATAATGATCTATTAGATAAAATTGGAAATATTGATTATTGGAATGATAGATATTATTTTTTAACTGATAATTATATGATAATTAAGCAAAAGAAAGAAATATTTTCATTCAAATATTCTGAAATAGAAAGAATATTTAAAGAAAGTTATTTAGAATTAAGTAAGCATAGTTATTCTCAAGAACATCTACATATTATAGTAAATGATAACGATTTTAAAATATTAATCTCCACAACTGTTTTAGTTGGCGAAGATTATAGAGATATTAGCGATTATTTAATTAAAAAAAATCCAAATATTATAGTTGATGAAACAATAAAAGAATAGATATATTTAGAATAGGAAAAAGATGATTGTACTAGTAATCAATCATCTTTTACTTTGTCTCAATTAATAATTTATCATTAACTTTGTTTTCAATATATTTAAGATTTTTAAGAGATTTATTTTTTCTTAATAATTGCATTTGCTTTTTTGCTATGTCATTTAGTCTAACTAATCTTTCGGATTGTGGAATTCTCATTTCAATTAGTTCAGCATTAATATTTTCTAAATTACTTAATATTACTAAATGAAGTAAGTCCGTATAATCTCTTATATTGCCATCTTCTGCTAAATTAGGATTACTTACTCTCCATTCTTTAGCTGTCATACCAAATAAGGCAACATTTAAAACATCAGCTTCTTCAGCATAAACAAATTTCTTTTGTTTTTCTGTTAAATTAGGAACTATTATACTTTTAATAGCGTCAGTATGAACGACATAACTAACACTAGCTAAAACTCTATTAGCATGCCAATCAATTTTATTTTGATATGCTTCATTTTTCTTTAATCTTTGAAATTCTTGAATCACATATAATTTAAATTCTGGAGAAAGCCAACTTGCAAACTCTAATGCAATATCACTTCTAGCATAAGTTCCACCATTATTCCCAGATTTAGAAATCATTCCAATTGCATTTGTTTCTCTAATCCATTTTTGAGGGGATATTTTAAACTTATTGCTACCAGCTTCATTTTTAAACGTGTCGAATTCGACACCTTTGAAATTTTCATTATGAATACTTTCCCATAAACCTAGATAAGAAATAACATCTTTGTTTCTCATCCAGTTTTGAATAGGATATCTTGGATCATCTTCATCAGCATATCTTGCTAAATCAGTTAAAGAAATAAACTCTTTATCATCCATTCTTATTATATTAATAACTTGGTCTTTTACAACCATTTGTGCTTTTATATTGTCTTTATTCATAATACACATCCTCATTTATTCTTTTTATTCCGATTGTATATCCAAATGGTTTTAACAGTTTAATTAAAGTGGTTATTTGAGGAGTCTTTTTTCTTGTTTCTAGTATAGCAATTAATTCTCTTATAACTCCAGCTTCATCCGCCATTTGTTGTTGTGTTAAACCAAGTTTATGTCTTAATTTAACAAAATCACAAATAAGCTCATATTCTAAATTCATTGTTTCTTTATCTTGCTCTAATAATTCTTTTTTTATCATTGTTATCACCTGTATACAATATAGCAAATACATTAAATGTAGTCAAGTGCTTACATACTAAACAATAAAAAATCGAGCTATAAAAGTTCGACGAAATTTACTAATGGAGCGATTAAAGTTCAAAGTAAGTCAAAATGTTTTCTTTTGATAAATTAATTATACACTAAAAATTGAAATTTTAAAATACAATTTTATTTTCTCTTTATAATTATTTTTAGAAATATAAGCAATCTGTGATATAATGAATATATACGGAGGTTATATTATGAAGAAAATTGCACTTGATTTAGATGGAGTTGTTTTTGACTCTGAAAATTTATATAGAGTATATACAGAAATATATGATGTAGAGAAGAATAAGAAAGATACAATTATAGATAATACACAAAGGATTTTTCAAAAGAGATATAATTGGACAGAAGAAGAATTTAAAGAATTTTATAATGAAAATGCAGAAAAAGTATTAACAACTGCTAATTTTATGACAGGTGTTGATATTGTATTAAATAAATTAAAAGATAAATTTGAATTTATAGTTGTAACATCAAGAAATGATTTTGAAACAGAAATAGCTAGAGAAAAACTAAGACAAATTGGATTTGGAGATATAAAAATATTTAATAATGAACATCATAAAATAGAAAGATTAGTAGATGAAAATGTTTCTTATATGATTGATGATGATAATGAAATATGTATCAATGCTTCAGATAATAATATATGTGCATTATATTTTAAAAATAATGCTTCAAATAAAGTAGAAAAAGATAATGTTATTAATGTAAATAATTGGGGCGAAATATATAAATTTCTTATGTTAAATGAAGGAGAATAATATGGAATATAAAAAAATGAGAGAATACACTCACGAAGAATTTGTTGAGTTAGTTAAAAGTTTAAGTGAAGAAGAATTATTAGAATTAAGTGCTAATTATGGTGGTTATCCTGTATTATTTAGAATGGCTTTAGATAAAGAATTATCACATATACCTTTTATACAAACAGGAGCTGCCATTATAATTAGAAATAAAAATGGTCAAATACTTTTACAAGAAAGAACTGATAGAGATAAATGGGGACTTCCTGGTGGATGCCAAGATTTAGGAGAAGACTTAAGATTTACTGCAGTAAGAGAAGCATTTGAAGAAACAGGAATTAAGTTAGATCCAAACGAAATTAAATTAATTGATACTTTATCAGGTGAATCTAGAAAGAATAGTTATCCAAATGGGGATATTGTTTATAATAATACTTCATTATACTTAGCTGATGTATCAATGGAAGATGCTTCTAATTTAAAAGGTGATTCTGAAACTAAGAGATTAAGATTTTTTAATCCAGAAGATGTGCCTGAAAATTTAATGGATGTAGATTTAATAAAATCATATATGAATTACATTAATAACTAATATTTATAAAATGTTTGGAATATTTTGATATCCAGAACTATCAAGCAGATGAAAAATTCTGCTTTTCTTGTGATATAATGTTTTTAAAGAGAGGAGTAATAATATGTATACAGTTTCTCTAAGAGCCAAAACTTATAAACAACCGAGAGGTGGTTTTATATCTCCTAAAAGTTTTGAAGAATATGAAATATTTGAATTTGAAAAATTATATGATGAAGAAAATATAAGTCCATCCATTGTTGGAACAGTAGTAGATTATATGACTAGATTTATATTAAATGATAATAGAGAAGAATCCTTTAAAATATCCTTAATGGGTGCAGAAAGATTAAGTGAAAATGATTTAAATAAAGCAAAAAAACTATTGGAAAATATAAATGGATTAGATAATGACTCACTAACCAATGCTTGTAAATTAGTTGGTTATGATACTGTTTTAAGAGCCGGAGCACACACTTATAGACCAATAGAAGAAATTAATCCTGACAGCAAAACATTATTTAACATATTAATTATGATTAAAAGAAGTGAAGAATTTTTTCATGAATACGGTCCTGTTATTCTAGATGGATTCGGTTTTTTAGGTGGTTACACTAAGACAGTAATTTCTGGCGATGCAGATTTTTTAACTGAAGACACTATATGGGATTTTAAAGTATCTAAAAATAGATTAAAATCAGCACAAACACTTCAGTTATATATGTATTATCTTATGGGGTGTAGAACAATTAAACTAAATGCAGAATATGATTTTAAAAATAAAATTAAAAAATTAGGATTTTTTAACCCTAGATTATCAAAAGTATATATTAAAAACATTTCAACTATTGATGAAGATACTAAAGCAGAGGTTGAGAGCGAAGTAATTGGCTATAAAGATAAAGAAATAGATCCACATTTAAAAATGATATTAGAAAAAATAAAAAACAAAAAATAAAGAATCATCATTTTGTGATGATTTTTTTTGTATCCATAAATATGGTTATATGATATTTATTAACATCCCACTATTTTTATCAATTTTATCAAATTGGGACATGGATATCCCTAGTATATATAAAGAAAAAAAGACATCACAAACTTGTTTTAAGATTAATTTTGCAAGTGCAAAATAAGTTTGGTACCACTAAAAACATAGATTTTATATAGGTAAAATGTATGTGATGGTGCCATCATCTTATCCTGATAAAAAAATACCATAATAATTATGGCATTTTTGAGATAAATAAAACTTCATCTATTTTATAAAAAAAGTACATCATCTCTGACGTACTTTGAATTCAAATGGAGCGATTAAGCAACAGCTTACGAACCATAACGATCTCTTTCTAAAAATATTATATATGAATTTCCATTAGATTTCAATGGGAGTGTAGAAAAATATATGTAAAAATGGTATAATTTATTACAGGAAGTGATTGGCATATGAAATTATTCATTGAGAATTTTAAAAAATTATGGAAATATGCAGAAAATAACAAATTACTCATTTTTAAATGCATTATTTATAACATATTATTTGTTGCTATTAGAATATCTGTTATTTTATTAAGTGCTAAATTAATTATAAAATTAACAAATAATGATATGTTGGGTTTATTTTTAACTGCTTTACTTGTTTTTGTAATTGAACTATCACATAATACGATTTATTATTTTTTAAGAGGATGTTATCAAAAAATATATAAAAATCTTTTTACTGGTTTGCAGTCTTCATTAAGCGAGGAAATATTAACAATAAAAAAAGAATGTATAGATAAAAATAGTTCAGGATTATTTATTCAAAGAATAACAAGTGATACCAGTAGTTTAGCAACATTATTTAAGGATTTAATACAAGTATTAGGACAATTATTATCAGACATAGGTGTCTTTGTTACAATATTTATATTGAATAAGATTGCTTTTTTATATTTTGTATTGTGCACTATAATTATTTTTATAATAGCATTACATAGAGAAAAAAATTATTCTATAAAAGATAAGGTATTTAAAGAGGAAAATGAAAGAACCACTAGTTTTATTAGTGAAACTGTAAGAGGAGCAAAAGACATAAAAATATTAAATGCATACGATAGTTTTAAAGATATACTGAATTCTAAAGTAGAAGTGTTGAATCAAAAAAGATATGAATTAGACGATACAAATAGAAAATGGGAATTTGTTTTTTGGCTTTCAATCTTTATTTATAGATTCTTATTAATCTCTTTAATAGCTTTATTGATATACAATGGTATGATGGAAATTGCAGTTGCAATTATATTATACAATTCTATGTCTAAAGTAACTGATTTCATCAGTAATAGCGGATCATTAATTAAAACTATAAAAGGATTTAATCTTTCTTGTGATAGAATTTTTTCAATAATGGATGAAAAGAAATTTAGTAAAGAAAAATTTGGAAAATTACATTTAGATACAATTAATGGTGATTTTGAATTCCGTGATATTTCTTTTTCCTACGATAATGAAAGAAACGTTTTAAATAATATGAGTTTTAAGGTAAATGCAAATGAAACTGTTGCTTTTGTTGGAAAAAGTGGTGCAGGAAAATCTACGATATTCTCTTTATTGTGCAAATTATATGATAATTACAGTGGAAAAATACTAATTGATGATAATGATATAAGAGAATTAGATAGAGATTCCCTTAGAAGTAATATATCGGTCATAAGCCAGAATCCATATATATTTAATATGAGTATCAAAGATAATTTAAAAATAATAAAAAAAGATTTAACTGATGATGAAATGAAAAAGGCATGCGAAATGGCTTGCTTAGATGATTTTATAGAATCATTACCCCAAAAATATAATACAGTAGTTGGCGAAGGTGGGGTTATGCTATCTGGTGGACAAAAACAAAGATTAGCCATCGCTAGAGCACTAATTCAAAAAACTGAAATTATATTGTTTGACGAAGCAACAAGTGCATTAGATAATGAAACACAAAAACAAATTCAAGAAGCTATAGACAATCTAAAAAATGAATATACAATTATGATAATTGCACATAGATTTTCAACAATTTTAAATTGTGATAAAATTTTCTTTGTTGATGATGGAAAAGTAATAGACTCTGGCACACATGAACAGCTTTTAAAAAGATGTACACAATATAAAAAATTATATGAATCCGAAATAAAAGAAAAATAATATAGAATTTAGTCGATAGTTTAAGATGTAAGCTATCGTTTTTTTCTTAATATTAATTAAAGCAAAGGGTATGGGAATTCCCATAGTAGAATTTATGCGGGAGTATAAATTCAGTGCTGGCTAGACATGACTTTTACTCCCATATTGTTAAAAATAGAAAAAGAGGATTAAATTATTTTGATAATTTTTTCCTCTTTTTTTAAAGATTATTTATACAAAAACATATTCATTTAAAACTATTTCTTCAGCCATATTTTTGTAATTATTCATTAATTTTGTCCATTCTAATGGATTTAATTCTTTACTTTTTTCAGACAGTCTTTCATCATTTTTAATATAATCTTCCATTAGTATTTTGTATAAACTTTCACAAGAGTCACTGACTAAAAGAAGATGATGAGTTAGTTTATTTGTCATAAAAAGTGTTTCATAAAGTGCTTGTTTATTTTGTGCAATGAAGTGTAATCTTAGTGTTCCGTATTTACCAATTCTTCCACATTCTTCATCCTTTTCTAAATATAAATTTGGTATTAAATAATCTCCTTGTCTTGTATATTTTATTTCCATAATTTTTTCAATCCTTTCTTAATTTTAAACATTTAGTAGTTCATTTTTTGGTATAAGAATTAAAGTATCAACTATATTGTTGCCTTCAATATAAGGACAATTTATAATTCCATCTACATAGAAATGTTCTTTCATTAAATCAATATAGTTGTTTAATTCTTCTTCAGAATATTGATTATTTTCCATTTTTACTAATGACATAATGGTATAATCTTTTTCTAATTCTAATAATTTTTCTTTATTAATTTGCTCTTTGTAAGTTATACCAATGTTGTTATCAGTTAGTAATTCAGTTAAATAATCAATATAATCTTTTGTGCTTTTTGAGATAAATTCTTCTGTAAATTTGATATTTTTAATTTTAATATTGTAGTTATCATCTCTTACTATTTCAATTGAAGATATTAATCTATTAATTAATTCTTTTTGTGCTTTTCTATTTAAACTATCAAACAGATAAGCAAAACTTAAATTATTTTTAAAGATAAAACCTCCACTATCTTCTTCATAATCTAACTTTTTTAGAAGTTCTACTGTGTATTCTTTGAAGTCATTATCAGGATCAAGTGTAGTTTTCTTTTTAGTTAGTTTATCTATTTCTTTTTTAATAACATCATTTTTATGATTGATTGTTTCAACGTCTAAGGTAGAACTTAAATATAAATCTACTAATCTTTTCTCTTGAACTTTTAACTTTTCAATGGCTTTTTCTATTTCTTTTACTTCTTTACTTTTAGTAGAACTACAAGTAATTATTTCATTAGAATTATCGTACATAAACCTAGTTAATTCATTCAAAATCCTTTTTAATTTATCTTCAATTTTATCTGAATTATAGTGATAACCATAACCTTTACAATTAGTGTTTTTGCATCTTAGATGATAATAAACTTTAGTTTCATTCTTATACTTTTTAAACGATTCACTAGCAGCAAGTATCTCATTACATAATGGACATTTTACTAATCCTGCAAATAAATGAATATGCTCTCCATAGTTTGGATGTTTATTCTTTTCTAGATTTGCTCTTGTAGTATTCCAAGTATTTATATCAATAATTGGCTCACAATAATCTTCAACTCTTAAAACATCTTGTGGCTTTCTTTTATACTTTCCATACTCAAATACACCAATATAAATAGAATTTGTTAGTATCTTATAAACTCTGTCTGCTTTCCATTTACCTTGTTTTAAATAAGCATTATTATCTTTCATAATAGTTGCAATATTTCTAGTAGAATGTCCTTTTTTACATAGTTCAAATATCTCTTTTACAACTTGTGCTTCAATAGGTTCTACTTCTAAATGACCAGTTTCTTTGTTTCTAATATAGCCATAAGGTGCACGACTTGGGTGTATTTTTTCTAATGCCATTTCTTCCATAGCGCGTTTAGTTCTAGCTCCAATTTCTTTTCTTTCACGTTGTCCAAATACTAAATTCATACCAAATATCATTTCACCATTAGCAGTAGATACATCATAAGGTTCAAGTATTAATTCAATCTTAACATCGTGTTCTTCACAGTAATTAAGTAGCCAGAATCCATCATAATTATTTCTAGTTAATCTATCTACTTTAATAGCAATTAACTTATCAATTTTCTTTGATTTGATATCTTTAAGTAATCTTTGCATTTCTGGTCTCATTAAGTCTTTTCCAGAATGTCCGGCATCATTATAGACATCCATAATATCATAATCATTCTTTTCACAATATTCTTTTATCATTCTAAGCTGTGAATCAATAGAATAGCCATTATCTCTTTGGTCATCAGTAGACACTCTTACATAAACTCCACATCTCATAATTTTCCTCCTTTCCTTAAATTTTGAGAAATATTAAATACCTCTCATATGTTTCCTCACTTAAATGCAAAAAGTATACCCTAAATTTGAAAATTTCTTAAAAAAGATTCAATTTCTTTCAAATTATACTTTTCTTTATGCTCTTTAATGTAGAATGGTTTACTACTAATTTCATTTACCTTATATTCAAGTATAGTAAGAGTAATAGGATATGTAATTAGATATTCAGTTGGTTCAATAAACTGTAAATTAGTATTTAGAAGAACTTTAACTTTTCCTTTTTTAGTCTTATAGGTGCAGTTTTTAATAAGTTCTAGTAGTTTAGTATTAGGTTTTAATTCTTCAATAGTTTTAAATTCAAGCATAAAAAATGTCCTCCTTCCTAGAAAGAGAACATTATCTTTATATTTGGTAAAACAAGCCTTGCCAAGCCTGACTACGGACAAAATAAAAACTTACGAACTCTAATTAGTCCGTAAGTTGTCTTCAAATGGAGCGGGTGATGGGAATCGGACCCACGTAGTCAGCTTGGAAGGCTGGAATTCTACCATTGAACTACACCCGCATAAATAAATTATTTTGCCATTCAAAACCGATGACAATATTAATTA
>Ga0247608_10001680_pt1 | contig 29752 bp, 24 predicted proteins | sample 176DNAGHGlowgp2_FD_193490 | JGI IMG/M metagenome (GOLD analysis project Ga0247608, IMG submission 193490) | Sheep rumen microbial communities from Palmerston North, Manawatu-Wanganui, New Zealand - 1766 DNA GHGlow gp2 | ecosystem: Host-associated > Mammals > Digestive system > Stomach > Rumen ...
TGCCTATGCCATCGGCAAGGCCGAACCTGTGGGCTTCTACGTCAACACCGACGGCACCTCGCACGTCAAGATGAGCGATGCCGAGATTGCCCTCAAGGTAAAGGAATTGGTCGACCTAAGGCCCTACTTCATCGTGAAGCGCTTCGGCCTCACCAACCCCATCTTCGAGGAAACGGCTTCTTACGGCCACTTCGGTCGCGAGCCGTTCACACGCCCAGTCGAAGTCCATTACCAAGACGAACACACCTACGAGAAAGACGGCAAGACCTATAAGGATGTCGAATTTTTCGCCTGGGAAAAGCTCGACCTGGTCGACAAGCTGAAAACGGCCTTCGGTCGCTAAACGAAAAAAGCCTGCGACTCGAGTCGCAGGCTTTTTTCGTTTTTGACAACCCCAATTAAAACTCCTCTTCCTCCTCCTTGAATTGCGACATCATGATCAGATTCATGATTTCCTCAGGGGTCAGGCCGAGATACTCGATAGATTTCTGGGCGTCATCCACCAAGTCGCTATCGGGATAGCTATCGATGAGTTGTTGGAACTTGGCATGGGCCATCGCCGTGTCGTTGAGCTGGTCGTTGTAGACATACGAGCCCAGCAGGAAGAGGCTCATCGGAGCCCAGCTGGATTGCGGATACTGTTTCACCAATTGGTCGCCAATCTCAATACTCTTGTCGGCATTCTCGAGCAGCACGTTGATTTCCATGGCGTGGTAAAGCCACATAGCTGCCGTTGAATCGTTCGGATTTTGCTTGACGAACTGGCAGTATTGCTCTGCCACTTTGGGCGCGACCTCCTTGTTCACCGATTGGTCATCATTGAACAAGGTGCTTTGGGCCGCCTTCAAATCCTCTTGGGTCAATTTTTTGCCCTTGCTGCCGCAAGCCGTCAAACAGCAAACGAGCAATGCAAACAGCATCATTTTCAGTGTGTTCTTCATGGTCTTGATATTTATCTGTGTTTCTTCTTGCGGGGGAAAACCATACGATAGTCGACATCGCATTTGCCTTCGGATATGGCACGCAACTTGCCTTGCAACAGGGTCTTGCGCAAGGGCGCGATGTCGTCGACAAAGACATGGCCTTGCAGGTGCTCATATTCGTGTTGGATGATACGTGCACGGATCCCTTCGAAGACATCTTCGTGCTCATGAAAGTTCTCGTCGAAGTACTTCATGCGAATCTTGTTAGGCCGCATCACCTCTTCATAGATATTGGGCAAGCTGAGACAACCTTCCTTGAAAGGTTCCATTTCTTCTGAAGCCTCCAACAACTCGGCGTTGATGAAAACCTGCTTGAAGTCTTTGGCTGCCGGATAATCGGGATAGAAGGGATTGCCGTCGACGATGAAAAGTTGTATGGACTTGTTGACCTGCGGTGCGGCCAAGCCGACGCCTTCGGAATGGGCCAGGGTCTCCCACATGTCGGCAATCAGCTTGTCAAGCTCGGGATAGTCGGGCGTGATGGGCTGTGCGAGGGCTTTCAGCGTGGGGTGACCGTATGCTACGATGGGTAATATCATTTCAGTTGTTAGTTTGTAGTTGTCAGTTTGTAGTTGCAATCTAATTCTCAATTCCTAACGCTCACAGATTCCATATACGATTGCAGGATGATGGTGGCGGCGATGGTGTCAACAAGTTCCTTATCCTGACGGCGTGACTTGCTGAGACCTGCGTCAATCATGGTTTGATGCGCCATCACCGAGGTGAAACGTTCGTCATAACGCACGATTTTCATGTCGGGCAACACCTTTTTCAGGCGGTTGACGATAGGCTCGATGTATTTGGAGCAGTCGGAAGGGTTGTTTTTCATGTCCTTGGGCTCGCCGATGACGATTTGCTCAACCTCTTCCTGCTTCACATAGTTGAGCACGAAGTCGACGAGTTTGTGCGACTCCACCGTCGTCAGCCCATTCGCGATGATCTGCAACGGGTCGGTGACGGCGATGCCACTACGTTTGCGTCCGAGGTCGATTGCCATTATCCTTGCCATGTCGTTTAAATTGAAAAAGAGGCTCGTTTGGGCCTCTTTTGTTTTGGGTGGGAGATGGGATTCGAACCCACGACCCTCGGAACCACAATCCGGTACTCTAACCAGCTGAGCTACACCCACCATCTGATTTAGTAGCGCCAATCTTTCGATTTGCGGGTGCAAAAATACTACATTTTTCCGAAACAGCGACATTTTTTCGACAAAATTTTTCATTTTTTCTCTTTCCTGCCCAAAATCAGCCTCGAATTCCGTATTTTTGACGGCTCAAAAAGGAAGGACTTATGGACGAAAAGAAGCAACAGAGCCAATCACCCAAAGCGTTGGCATGGAAGCGCTTCCGAAGCAACAAACTCGGAATGCTGTCGTGTTTTTACGTTATTGTTTGGGCATTATTGGCCTTGTTTGCCTACCTCGTCATCCCCGACAAGACGCCCAACGCCAACCGTCAGATCCTCGAAATCAGCACCAAGAAGCCTGGTTTCGAGGTCGACATGCTAATGGTGCCGAAGGAAACGCCACCTGAAAAAACGTCGTTTTTCGAGTTCCTGTTCAACGGGCGGCCCGACGACTGCATCTACCTGCCTTTCGACAGCCTGCAGATTAATAAGGAAAAGACGACGGTGTTTTTGTATCAGTCGGGAGAAAGCGGCACGGTGAGGATGGAGGTGATTGACAATGAAGATTTAGTCGACCCTTCGACCCTTCAATTGGCCTCAGGGACATTAGCTTTTGCCTCGGACGAAGAAGCCGACCAATACATCAGAAGCCACTGCGTGAAACACCGCAAGTTTTTGCTCGGCACCGACCAGTTTGGACGAGATTTCCTCAGCCGTCTCGTTTTGGGCAGCCGCATCAGCCTGACGGTGGGCTTCATTGCCGTGTTGCTCAGCCTGATGATTGGCATCGTGGTGGGCAGTTTAGGCGGTTTCTTCCGTGGCAAGGTCGACGACGCGGTGGTGTGGTTCATCAACGTGGTGTGGTCCATCCCCACCCTACTCTTGGTCATCGCCATCACTTTCGCCTTAGGCAAGGGCATCGCGCAGGTCTTCATCGCCGTCGGCCTGACGATGTGGGTCGAGGTGGCACGCATCGTGCGCGGACAGATTCTTTCCATTCGCGAAACGACTTTTGTGGAAGCGGGAAGAGCCCTGGGATTCAAAGATCTGCGCATCATCTTCAGGCACATCTTGCCCAACATTCTCAACCCCATCATCGTGGTATCGGCGGCCAACTTCGCCTCGGCCATCCTACTTGAGGCAGGCTTGAGTTTCTTGGGCATCGGCGTACAGCCCCCCATGCCGTCGTGGGGCAGCATGATCAAGGAGAACTACGCCTTCATCATCCTCGATGCGGCTTATTTGGCCATTTTACCCGGTATCGCCATCATGCTCTTGGTTTTGGCCTTCATGCTCATCGGAAACGCGTTGCGCGAAGCATTGGACGTGAAAAATTAATGATGTAATTCAAAGAAAAGTTGTATCTTTGCGCCCTCAAAAGCGCAACCTTATGCGGGTGTGGCGGAATTGGTAGACGCGCCAGACTTAGGATCTGGTTTCGAGAGAAGTAAGGGTTCGAGTCCCTTCATCCGCACAAATTAAAGATAATCAATCATATAGAAATGAACATCACACAGAGCACGAAAGGAGACAACCTGATCTCCATCAAGATTAGCGTCGAGAAATCCGACTACCAAGAGACCGTTGAAAAGACCCTGAAAGATATGCGTCGCCGCGCCAATGTGCCCGGTTTCCGCCCTGGCATGGTGCCTATGGGCATGATCAAAAAGATGTATGGCGCCAGCGCGAAAATGGAAGCCTTGAATACGGTGGTTTCGGACAACCTCAACAAACATATCATGGACAACAAGCTCGACCTGATCGGCTATCCGCTCAGCGACCTTGACCAACAACAGCCTGCCGACCTCGACAAGGAAGAGAACATCGACTTCTACTTCGAGGCCGCCCTGCGTCCCGAAATCAACGTCGACTACACCAACACAATGGTCGACTTCTACCATATCATCCCCACCGACGAGGAAGTGGACAAGGTGGTCGAAGACCTGCAACAACGCAATCCCGACACCAGCCATCCTGAGACCGTGGGCGAGAACGACCGCCTCGAACTGAAGGTGCGCGAAGCCGAAGACGGCAAGGAACTGGAAGGCGGCTTCCAAAAGGACGGCCTCTTCATCCACATGGACCAAATCAAGGACAAGGAAAGCCGTGAGCTGATCATCGGCAAGGAAGTTGGCGCCGAGTTCATCGTCAACTTCGCCAAAGCCTTCGGCACCGAAGAAGCCGTGGCCAAAGTGCTGGGCGAAGACGCTCCTGTCGACAGCGACTACAACATCATCATCGACGACGCCATCCGCGACGAGAAACCCGAACTCAACGAGGACTTCTTCAAAAAGATTTTCCCCGACAAGGAAATCAAGGAACTCGATGCCTTCAAGCAAGCCGTCAAAGCCGAAATGGAGAAGCAACACGAAGCCGAGGCCGACCCCATCCTCTTCAACAAGATGGTTGACGAACTGGTGGCCGCCGTCCACTTCGACCTGCCCGACGCCTTCCTGAAACGCTGGCTCGTTGAAAACAGCCGTGGCGAAATCAAGGCCGACGAAATCGAAAAGAACTACGAGAAGGACTATGTCAAAGGCCTGCGTTGGCAACTCATCGAAGACAGCATCGTGAAAGCCAACCCCGAACTCATCATCAATGATGAAGAGGTGAAGAACTTCGTGCTGAAGCAAATCTTCCCTGGCATCGACTACAACACCCTTGAAGACGATATGAAGGCCAACTTAGACAAGATTGCCGCCAACTACCTCAAGGACGCCCGCCAGGTGGAACAAATCAAGAACCAGCTGGCCGACATCAAGATGACCCAGTTCCTGAAAGGCAAAATGAACATCAACTACACCGACACCACACCCGAAGACTTCGTCAAGAAGCTCGAAGAGGAGCGGAAAGCCAAGTAAGGCTGATGACCAATAGCTTATGGCCTATGGCTGTTCCTTCGGGAAGGCAAGCCATAGGCCATAAGCCATCTGCCTGAAGCATCCTAAACAACCCCACAACTCAAAAACTATTTAACCAACATGAACAACGAATTTTTCAAATATGCCACCAAGCACATGGGGCTGAACACCCTCGGCCTTGAGCAATACATCTCGAAAATCAACAACACGAGTTACATCTCGCCCACCGTCATCGAAGAGCGTCAGCTCAACGTGGCCCAGATGGACGTGTTCAGCCGCCTGATGATGGACCGCATCATCTTCCTTGGCACCGCCATCGACGACTACGTGGCCAACGTCATCCAAGCCCAGCTGCTCTTCTTGGAGTCGACCGACTCGAAGCGCGACATCAACATCTACCTGAACTCGCCCGGCGGTAGCGTCTACGCAGGTTTGGGTATCTACGACACGATGCAGTTCATTGGTCCCGAAGTAGCCACCATCTGCACCGGCATGGCCGCTTCGATGGCCGCCGTCTTGATGTGCGCCGGCACCAAGGGCAAACGCTCTGCCCTGCCCCACTCCCGCATCATGATCCACCAACCCATGGGCGGCGTGGAAGGCCAAGCCACCGAAATCGAAATCACAGCACGTGAGATCCAAAAACTGAAGAAGGAGCTCTACGAAATCATCGCCAAGCATTCGGGCCAAACCTACGACAAGGTGTGGGCCGACAGCGACCGCGACTATTGGATGACTGCCGCCGAAGCCAAGGAATACGGCATGATCGACGAGGTGCTCATCAAGAACAAACAGGCATAATCCATGGCAAAGAAGTCAGGTATTTGCGCCTTCTGCGGCAGGAAAGCCAGTGAAGCAAGGCTGCTTATCCAAGGCATCGACGCTGAGATTTGCGACAGCTGCGCCGAGCAGGCCTATCTCATCGTCAAGGAGCAATTTGGCGACGGCAAGAAGCAGTTCTCCTCGTCAGGCATGAAGCTGAGGAAGCCTGCCGAAATCAAGGCTTTCCTTGATCAGTATGTGATTGGACAAGACGAAGCCAAGCGCACTTTGGCCGTGGCTGTCTACAACCACTACAAGCGTATCAGCCAAAAGGTGGAAGCCGACGAGGTGGAGATCGAGAAGTCGAACATCATCCTCGTGGGTGAGACCGGCACAGGCAAAACCCTGTTGGCCCGCACCATCGCCAAGATGCTCAACGTGCCCTTTGCCATCGCCGATGCCACCGTGCTCACCGAAGCTGGTTATGTGGGCGAAGACGTGGAGAACATCCTCGTCAAACTGCTGCAAGCCGCCGACTACGACGTGGCCGCCACCGAACGTGGCATCGTCTTCATCGACGAAATCGACAAAATCGCCCGCAAGAGCGACAACCCCAGCATCACCCGTGACGTCAGCGGCGAAGGTGTGCAACAAGCCATGCTGAAACTTCTGGAAGGCTCGGTCGTCAACGTGCCGCCACAAGGCGGACGCAAACACCCCGAACAGAAGATGATTGCCGTCAACACGAAGGACATCCTCTTCATCGCCGGTGGCGCCTTCGACGGCATCGAGCGCCTCATCGCAGCCCGCAAGCGCACCAATGTGATTGGCTATGGCACGGGAGGCAACGAGGTACTGGACAAGGACAACATGTTGCAATACCTCTCCCCTGCCGACCTAAAGAAATTCGGCTTGATTCCCGAGATCGTCGGTCGTTTGCCCGTCATCACCCACCTCAACCCCTTGGATGCCGATGCCTTGAAACGCATCCTCACCGAGCCAAAGAACGCTTTGGTGAAACAGTTCCAGAAGCTCTTTGCTATGGACAAGATCAACCTGGTCATCAAAGACGAGGTGCTCGACTTCGTGGTCGAAAAAGCCATCGAATTCAAGGTGGGCGCTCGCGGACTTCGCAGCATCATGGAGGCCATCCTCAACGACGCCATGTTTGAAATGCCTTCGCAAATCGAAGCCACCGAATTGGTCATCGACCGCGCCTATGCCGAGCAAAAACTCGAGAAGTCGGGGCTTCAGAAATTGCATGTGGGAGATTGAAGACATTACAAAAACAAGCAAAAAAGCATCGGGTATTTCACCCGGTGCTTTTTTTGGCACAATACTTGCATAAAACTCAGTGTTGAACATCAAAAATAGGAGACAAAACGATGAAAAGAATAGCCTTGATAGCGTTGATGGCCTTGATGAGCCTCTCTGGATTTGCCCAAATGATTGCCAAGGGCGATGCAGCGAAAAAGAAAGTAATCGTCGTCAAAAAGCAAGCCCAGCAACCTCAGTCGTCAGTGGTAGATTTCTCGAACCCAACCGAGCCAATGAAAGGTACCGTTGTCTACGGCCGCATCGACGAGAACGGCGACACCACACTCATGGTCTACTTACCAGAAGTGGATATCGACCTCATGCAACGCTACTTGCAAATCACCGACACCCACAAAGGACGCCGCCTGGCCAACAACGTTAGGAAAGTATTCCCCTATGCCAAACTCGCCGGAGCCAAGATGCAGGAATACGACTCGATACTGGCGCACACCTCCAACAAATCTGAGCGCAACCGCTTGATGAAACAAGCTGAAAAAGAAATCACTGACCAATACACCGAGGAACTAAAGAACCTGACCATCACCCAAGGACTGATCCTCGTGCGCCTCATCGACCGCGAAACCGGCAACACCACTTACCAAGTCGTTCAAGAGCTGCGTGGCAAAGTGCGCGCCTTCTTCTATCAAGGCTTCGCACGCCTCTGGGGCTACAACCTGAAGACAGAATACGACCCACACAACAACCCCGAGGACGACGAGATTGAAACCATCATGACGCTACTTGAACGCGGCGTGATTTAAGAGCACGGATGCTTAAAGGGGACACGGATTTCACAGATCGGCACGGAAACATCGAGTTTGGTCACCTATATCAACACAGCGGAGCTTTCGGGTTCCGCTTTTTCGTTTTCTTCAGTTTCGTCAGGCAACAAGTCTTGGGCATATCCTCTCACCAAATCAAAGCCTTTGTAAAGGTAAGGCACGGTCTTTTCCACATAGGGATACAGATACGACTCTTTCTTCACCTCCTCTTTGACGAGACCAAGAATCTGCAAATTATTGAGTACCAACACAAAAGTACTACAAAGCAACAAGCCTTTAGCTGCTCCAAAAGCGAGTCCGCCTAATTTATTGAAAAAGCCCAAGTTCATCTCATGAACCGCCTTTGTGACCAACTTCCCAATGATGTTGACAAGAATAGCCAAAAGGATGAAAGTGAGCACAAAAGCTATGGTATTGAGGTATTGCGGCTTGATTTCCATGAAGTCCTGAAGATGGGCCGCCGTGAAATCGGAGAAATGCATGGCACCATAAATGCCCACACCGAAGGCCAACAAAGTGACTACCTCAAGGATGAGTCCCTTTTTCCAGCCCTTCCACCCGAAGACGAAAAGGACGATGGCGATGATGATGTCTAGGTAGTTCATACCATTCTTCTGGATTGCTTGGGTCGTGCCTCCCTCGCAATGACGGCACAGGTCTCTGTTACCGTCATTGCGAACGAAGTGAAGCAATCCACTTTTTTCATTTTGAGTAATATAATATCATTCGTTCGATGGCACGTTGGCAGACGGGACAGAACTCGTGGCCGTTGAAGGTCTTCATCAGGCAGTCCATCTTGGGGCTGTAGACGCCTTCAGGCTCGTAACCGCCTCCCTCGAAAACGCCTATGGCGTTCTCATATTTCTTCTCGCGCGGCGTGGGGATGGGCGTTTTCTTGTCCATCATGTCCTTCCACTTGGCATCGAAGTTGACGAGGGTCGTTAGGTTAGGTTCCCAGGGCTCGAGGTCGTTGTTGTACATGTCGCCATAAGTGTCGTCGTTGTAGTATTCATCGGCCAAGCCCGCAAAGCCATGCCCGAACTCATGGATGATGACATCGCTCGAGAAGCCGTTGCTGCTCGCGCTTGAGCAATAGAAGTTGTAGATGCCACCTCCACCGTATTTCTCGGTGTTCATGAGGATGTAAATCTGATCGTAAGGCACCTGACCGGCCAAGTCGCGGATGTCGCGGTTGTCGGTACTCATGCAGTAACGCTCACTATCGAAAGTCCAGAAGCTGAAACGCATTACGGTGTTCTTGTAAATGTGGTCGCCAGGCATGGTGCAGCCACTCTCTGCCGAAGGTGCCATCACACCACGGATGTTGAAGCTCTCGCGGTAGCGGTCGTAAGGCGCATAATTGAACATGCTCTCGACGAAAAAGTCGCAGTCCTTGAGGAACTTGCCCATTTCTGCCTGCGTATAACCCTCGGGCAGAATCACGATGTCGACGGCCTTGGTGATGTCTTTGTTACCAATCCAGGCCTCGTAGACGGGCAGGTTGAGGTTATCGTAGTTGCGGATGAAATAGTCGTCGGGGCTGACCGTGAAGCGCATCCCTTCCTTGAGTTGGCCTTCCCAAGTCTTGTAACACAAGGCAATGTCAATCTTCACCTTGGGGAACGGCACGATGACCGACTCCTCGAAGGTCTTGGTGATTTTGAAAGCCTCGTCGGTGGTCTGCCATTCGCCGTAGAGGTTTTGGTAGCCCTTGGAAAACAGCAGATGATCGGTTCCCGACTCATACACCTTGACGATGTAGGAGCCAAACTCCAAATTATCGATAAGGTTGGTCTTGGAGCCGCTCCAATAAGGCTCATGGATGAGTTCCTTCAGGGAGAAGGTGGTTTCATTATGGTTTCCAGTGAGACAATAGTCGACGCGCAGCGATGACTCGGTGAAATACTTTTCGAATTGCGCCCAAGCCATCATCGGCAAAAGGACAAAGAAAAAAAGGATGGTTTTTCTCATGACGAAAGATTTTGCACAAAAGTAGTCATTTTTTCAATATCTTTGCACAAATTATACATCAATGTCAACGCCGTTATTACAAGTCCGAAACCTCAAGGTCTCATTCTCTCGAGAAGGGGTATGGACAGAAGCTGTGCATGGCATTGACCTTGACGTATTTGCGGGACGAACCTTAGGTCTCGTGGGCGAGTCGGGCTCAGGCAAGTCGGTGAGTTCGCTGGCTGTGATGCGTCTGCTCAACGAGAAGCTAAGCCGCAGCAGTGCCGACAACATCACCATTGAAGGCACCGAAATCAAAGCGTATTCAGAACGACAGATGGCAGACGTGAGAGGCAAACGCATCGCTATGATTTTCCAAGAGCCGATGACATCGCTCAATCCTGTGTATAAGTGCGGATTTCAGGTGACTGAAATGATTTTGCAGCACGAGGAAGTGAGCAAGGCCGAAGCCAAAAAGCGTGTCATCAAACTTTTTGAGCAGGTGATGTTGCCGAGGCCGAAAGCCATCTACGACAGCTACCCCCATGAGCTCTCTGGCGGGCAGAAGCAACGCGTGATGATTGCCATGGCCATCGCGTGCAATCCCAAACTGCTCATTGCCGATGAGCCGACCACCGCCTTGGACGTCACCGTACAACTCGAAATCCTGAAACTGCTGCGCAAGCTGCAAGCCGAAACGGGCATGGGCATGATCTTCATCACCCACGACCTCGGTGTGGTAGCCGAAATCGCTGACGACGTGGCTGTAATGCACAACGGCGAGATATTGGAGCGTGGCACAGTACAAGACATCCTCAATCATCCTCAGCATCCTTACACGCAAGGCCTGTTGGCCTGCCGTCCGCCCATGGATGTACGCCTCAAACGGTTACCCATCGTCAAGGAGTTTCTCGATGGCGAATGGCAAGGGGGAAAACAGCAAATCCTGCACGACCTTCGCATCGGTGACGAGGAGCGGCAAAACCACCTCAACGCACTATACAGCCGCGATCCGTTGCTCAAGGTTGAACATCTCCAAACTTGGTACCCTTTGCGCAAAGGCGTGTTTGGCCGCGTCTACGACTACGTGAAAGCCGTCGACGATGTGACCTTAGACGTCTACGAAGGCGAAACCTTAGGCTTGGTGGGGGAATCGGGTTGTGGCAAAACCACCCTAGGGCGCAGCATACTGCGCCTAGCTGAGCCTACGGGCGGCAAGGTGTGGTTTGACGGCATCGAGGTGACAGCATTAAAAGGACAAGCGCTTCGCGACTTCCGTCGGCAGGCGCAAATCGTGTTTCAAGACCCCTACTCTTCCCTCAACCCACGCATGACCATAGGCGAAGCCATCGCTGAGCCGATGCGGGTACATTGGAGGGCAGGAGACACAAGGCCTTCGGCAGGTTCAGACGCCCTACGAAAGGCTGTCTGCGAGCTTTTGGAGCAAGTGGGACTGAAAGCCGAACACTACGACCGCTATCCGCACGAATTCAGTGGCGGACAACGGCAGCGCATCTGCATCGCACGTGCCTTGGCTGTCAATCCCCGATTAGTCATTTGCGACGAGTCGGTGTCGGCATTGGACGTATCCGTACAAGCCCAAGTCCTCAATCTACTCAACCGATTGAAGGAAGAACGACGTCTTACCTATATATTTATCTCACACGACCTCAGCGTAGTACGTTTCATGAGCGACCGAGTGGTAGTGATGTTTAATGGAAGACCTGTAGAAATAAACGAAGCGGATGCCCTATTCGAACATCCGCTTAACGCTTACACACAAAAACTAATTGATGCCCTTCCGGGCAAAAAACATTATTTCAATAACACATCGGGACCCATGTTGTAATAGATGTCGACGGGAATGCCAGAGGCGTTCACGCGGTCGAGGTCTTTTTGCAGCTCGGGATGGATGACGCAATTCTCGCCCATCCAGGCCTTGGTGGCCTCGTAGTCGCCGTTGCCTTGGTGTTGCAGGATGTCGCCAGCGAGTTTTTCAACAGCCACTTTCATCTTCTCGAAGTCGATGGCATAACGGCCTTCTTCATTCCGGACAAAAGCGCCTTCGTTTTGGAAATAGTTGAAGGTAAGCATATTGGCCTTACCATGGGCACTGGCTGCGCCAAAGCGCACCGAGCGGAAGATGCCCGCCATGAAGGTGGTATAGTTGTCTTCCATCGTGGTGGTGGTGTATTCGCCCATCTCAGCCAGCTTGGTGACGAGGTAGAGGCCCAGCACGTCGGCCTTGGCTTCTTCAAGGGCATTGTATTGGTTGCCAAGGGCTTCGCGCACCGTGCCTTTGCCCGTGATGGTGTTCTTGATACCCATGCCGTGGGCGGTCTCGTGGAACATCACGTTGGAGAAGAAGGCGTCAAACTTGATGTGTTCCATCGACTCGGGAGTCATCAGCTCCTTGGAGATGGGTTCGAGGATCTTCTCGAACTTGGCCTGCATGGCGTTCTTGAGCTGGAGTTTGCGGGTGCCGCGTTCAAGTTGCACGCGCTCGTCGTTGGGCAGGTTGATGGCAATGGTCTTGGAGTTGGCGTTGCAGTCGCCAGCATAGTAGACCACGTCGTAGGCGGCCAGGTCGACGTCCGAGCCAGGCACTTCCTTCTTATACTCGGCGGGAACAGGCAGCTGCTTTTGCAGCTCGGGCACAAACGAGGCGTAACGGGCCAACTGTTTGGTCCACTCTTGGTCCTTGATGAGGATGAAGGCTTCGTGCGAGGCCTTGATGCCATAACGAGCATCCGTGTAGTTCTCGATGGGACCAATCACCATGTCGATGTTGTTGTTGCGCACGTCCATCCACTGCATGTCGCTCTCGAGGTAATCGTCGGTGCGGAGGGCCTTGGCGCGGAGGCGAAGGTAGTTGGCAAACTCCTCGTCGCCAGCCAGCTCGGAGGCGTCGTCGAGCAACGATGCGGCCTTCTTGATTTGTTCGGCGAAGTAGTCGTGGTACCAAACACACTTCAGGGCGCCGTTCTCGTCGCGCACGATCATCGTGTATTGGCTGGTCTTGTTCGGGTCGTCGAAGGCATTCCATTCTTCCTCGGTCATGTCTTCAGGATAGAAGCGGGCGCCAGCGGGTTTGGCACCGATGCCGTCCACGAAAGGCTTGTTGCCATCGAGGCCGTCCCAGGGGCCGTAGGCGATGGTGGCAAGTTTCTTGACGTCGGCATTGTCGCCGATCATCTCCATGAGTTGAGCTTTGTCGCCGTAGTTCTCTTGCCAGAAGAGGTTGTCCATGATGTCGGCGGCTTCGAAGAGCAACGGCAGCATCTCCTTTTCGTTGGCGCTGAGGTGGTCAATGTTGGTCGTCAGGGTGTATTCGGCGTACTTGTCGGCCATGTGTGTTTCTTGTGGGGCAGGCATTTGGGGCTGCTCAGGTTGTTTCTTGTTGTCGCAGGCCGTGGCAGCGATGGCCAGGGCAGCGACGAGAGTTAAAGTTTTGATTTTCATAACAGTATTATGTTTATAGATGTTAATTACGAAAACAATTGTGCAAAAATAGTATTAATTTCGACATGTTTGGAAAAAACCAGCAGTATTTGAAGCTTTGCTTTTCTTCACGCCTCCCATAGATCCCAGTCGCACCGGCCCAGCTCGGGATGACATGGGAGGCTTGGCTTTTCCAACTCGTCCATGGCAGGCCTTATAAACCATGTCATTCCGCGCAAGGGCTCGCGGGTTTGGAATCTGTGGCTTATAAGGCCGGCTCGAAAGGCTTGGCTTTTCTTCACGCCTCCCATAGATCCCAGTCGCACCGGCCCAGCTCGGGATGACATGGGAGGCTGACTCTAACCAAAACTTAGGTCTTTGCGCTCAGGATTAAGCGTATCAATAAGCATTTCCTTAGCCGCCCTAGTCATATTCTTAATTTGCTTCTCCCTTATTATCGCCATGTCAACCAATCCAAATTCCTCATAATACACCAATTTATGACATTTATACTTAGCCGTAAAGACAGAGCCTTTCCCCTCTTTATGTTCGCCAACTCTCCTGATGAGGTCATTTGTAACGCCAGTATACAAAGCCCTACCATTTGCACTCTGCATCATATAAACCCAATATTTTTTCATGGTATAAAAATACAACATTTTTCGCATCCAACAAGCAAAAAATAAAAATTCCGTCAGTCTGACGGAATTTACAGTTTCTCGTTTCGTAAATCAGCAGCCAATGGCCCTCGAAATCACCAAGCGGAGAATTTCGGAGGTGCCTTCGCCGATTTGCAGAATGCGTTGGTCGCGATAGAAGCGCTCCATGTCGAACTCCTTCAGCAGGCCGTGACCGCCCATCACCTGAACGGCGTTGTCGCACACCGAGGCAGCTACTTCCGAGCAATAGAGCTTGGCCATCGCCGCCTCCTTCCCGAAGGGACGGTGCTGGTCCTTGAGCCAGCAGGCGTGATAAAGCAGGTTCCTTGCCGCTTCAATCTTCACAGCCATGTCGGCAAGCTTGAAGGCCACCGCTTGGAACTTACACACGGGCTTGCCGAACTGTACACGTTTCTTCGAGTAGGCCAAAGCCATCTCGTAAGCACCTTGCGCACAGCCCAATCCCATAGCGGCAATCGACAGGCGCCCCGAGTCCAAAGTGGCAAGCATGATGTGCGAGCCTTCGCCAGGCTTGCCGAGAATGCAGTCATCGCCAAGGCGCACGTCATCGAAGACGAGTTTGCCCGTATTGGAGGCACGCCACATCATCTTCTCGTGCATGGGGGTCTGCGTAAAGCCTTCCTTCTTGTTTTCCACCAGCAGGGCGGTAAACTCCGGTTTGCCGTCCTTTAGGCCCGACACGGCTTGCACCGTGGTGCCCAAAGTGAGAGGCGTCGCGCTATTGGTGATAAAGATCTTGGAGCCGTTGAGGTGCCACAGCGTGCCGTCATACTTGGCGGTTGTCTTGGTGCCACGCGAGTCGCTGCCCGCGTCTTCCTCAGTCAGGCCGAAGCCCCAGAGACGATCTTTGCACAGACGAGGCAAATAACGCTGCTTCTGCTCCTCGGTACCGTAGTCCTTAATGGGTCCTATGCCCAGCGAGTTGTCGGCAGCGATGGTAGCAGCGGTGGAGCCGTCGACACGGGCCAATTCCTCCACGGCGATGATATAACTCAAGTTGTCGAGCCCTTGTCCGCCATATTCCTTCGGGACGGTCATGCCCAAGAGGCCTTGATTGGCCATCTTGAGGGTCAGTTCCACGTCGAAATGCTGGTCTTCATCGTTTTGGCGGGCCACGGGTTTCACTTCCTGTTCGGCGAAGTCGCGCACACGTTGACGCAGGGCTTCTTGTTCGGGTGTCAGGTCGAAATTCATTTATTATTCAAAATTTAAGATTCAATGATTTAAGATTCCAACTCAATTAACTGCATTTTATTGTCTACCATCTGGCCTTCGACAACCAAAATCTTCTTCACCTTTGCCTGGCCTGATGCAACAATATTGTTCTCCATCTTCATGGCCTCCACCACCATCATAATTGTTCCTTCATTCACTTTATCACCCTCCTTAACATTGATTTTCACCACTTTGCCAGGCATAGGCGACACCAAGCGTGACTTGTCGTTGACCGATTCTTTACACGAATAGTCCAGCGTGTCGTTCAGTTGATCGGTGCGATAGCAAGTGAAGTTGAGGCCATGGAAGTTGACGATGGTTTTCTGCTCGTCGTTGACGGAGCAATAAACCGTCTCGGTGCGACCATTGAGCATGAGCTTCAACTGTTTGTTGGCATAGTTCAAGAACTCCACCTCGAAGGGCTTCTCCCCTATGGTCCCGCATATCTTTCTCGACTCGGCAGCGCGGATGCTCACAGGCACTTTTTGTCCTTCCACATCGACTATGAGTTGCATGCTATATCGCCAATAGCCAATCTCCTCCCATACATTTTCAGGAGTTTGTTCAATATGTTTCTTGCCAAAGTCATAAATCAAGAATGAGGCAACTATATCGTTGATATTCTGATTTTTACGCGATTCATTCAAAGCATCAAGCAACACTTCCCGGTGAGAGGAGCAGAACGAGGTATCAATTCTGTTTTCAATGAAATCCTCATTTTTGATGACTTCCCAAAGGTAGGCCTTATTTGTAGTAAGGCCTTGTATAATAAACTGTTTCAACGCATTTTGTGCCGTCTCTATGGCACTTTGACGGTCTTTGGCATGACAGATGAGTTTGGCAATCATCGGGTCATAGGCTTCCGAAACGGCACAGGGGCCGTCAATACTACTATCGACGCGGGCTCCACGCACTTGAGGCTCATGATAAGCGGTCACTTTGCCTGGGGTGGGCAAGAAACCGTTAGCGGGATCTTCAGCATAGATACGCAACTCAATAGCGTGGCCTTGAGGTTGTATCATAGCTTGCGTCCAGCCCATCTCCTTTCCCCTCGCAATGCGAATTTGCTCTTCCACGATATCAATGCCCATGCGCATCTCAGTGACGGGATGCTCCACCTGGATGCGTGTATTCATCTCCAAGAAATAGAAGTTCATGTCCTTATCGACCAAGAACTCAACGGTACCAGCATTGCGATAACCAATCGCTTTACACAGTTTCACAGCCGTCTCGCAAATCTGTTGTCGTTTCTCCTCCGACAAGGTTGGCGACGGTGACTCTTCGATGATTTTCTGGTAGCGTCGTTGTATGGTGCATTCACGTTCGCCGAGATGGATAACGTTACCGAAATGGTCGGCCAACACCTGCACTTCTACATGGCGTGGATTTTCGATATATTGCTCGACGAATACGGTACCGTCACCGAAATACTTCTCTGCTTCACGAGTAGCACGTTCCAATTCGGGCTTCAAATCCTCTTTGTGCCAGACGATGTGCATTCCCTTACCGCCACCGCCCGCCGCCGCCTTAATTAAAACAGGATAGGGCAGCGTGTCGGCCATATCCGAAATCTCCTCATGGCTGTCCATGGCGCCGAAGGTAACAGGGATGCCATGTTCGACCGCAACCCTGCGAGCTGCAATTTTGTTGCCCATCAGCCGCATCGACTGTGGGTCAGGGCCGATGAAGACAAGGTTATTGGCCTGGCATGCTTCGGCAAGCTCAGGGCTTTCGGAAAGGAAGCCATAGCCAGGGTGTATGGCGTCGGCGCCGGCATCCAAGGCTGCATCGATGATTTTCTGGACATTGAGATAGGTGTCTTTCAATGAGCCGCCACCGATGGGACAGGCTTCATCAGCCAAACGGCGATGCAAGGCATTGGCGTCGTTGTCGGCAAAAACGGCCACCGAGTCGATGTGCAGTTTCTTAAGCGTCTTGATGACGCGCACGGCAATCTCACCTCGGTTAGCAATAAGGACTTTATGTATTCGTTTGCTATTCATAAGGTCAATAATGATAGCGCAAAAATACAAAAAGAAAGGCAACCTTTGCAGATTGCCTTTCCATTTTTTGTGTTTGTCTCTCGAGACGTGCCATAGCGCGTCTCAACCGAGAATCAATACACCAAGAACTTCACGCTGGAATGACGTGCACCTTGGTTGAGACGCAAGATGTAGGAACCAGCGCTGAGGTTTTCAACATTGATGTTGACTTGGTGTTCACCTTCAGCCATGCGACCCACGGCCTGGTTCATCACCATGCGGCCCGTCAAGTCGAACACTTGATAGCTCACATTGCAGTTCTCACCAAGCTCAAAGCTAATGGTAGCTTGGCTGCTAACCGGGTTGGGATAAATACTGACTGCGACATTCTCGATTTCGTTGTTTTCGGGCACGTCGGCGAATTCCTTCTTATAGTTCTCGCAACGGAACACACCGCGTCCGTATGTGGCAGCATAGATGACACCCGTATTGTAGACACCAGGATACTCCGTCACGAAGACACCTTCTTCGGTCACGTTTTCGATTCTCTCGTCGGCGTGGAAAAGCAGTTGTTGCTTGAGTTCCATGACAGGCACCTCGCCAAGGCAATGGCCATCGGCAACCCACTCAGGATTGCTGATGTTTTGTGTCCTGTAAATACCGCGCTCGGTGCCGAGGATGACATCACCCGTTTCCATTTCAATCAGGGAAGCGTAGACCGGCATCTTAGGCAGGTTGGCTTGCTTGCTAACAAAGGTGGGTTCATCGGCCATGGCGTTAGTGGAATAGAACACATAATTGTCATTGCCATAGTTGCCGCAGGTCACAACGACTTTATTGTTGTTGCGCGGGTCGACGGAGACCGAAGTGACGCACTGGCCATCGATGGGCAGCGTGATTTCGGTAGTGGTCACAGCAAACAACGAATCGGTGATGGAGCCCGAGGTTGCATCCATGACAGTGTTGAGGCCCGACACGCGGAAGAACCTGCCATTCTTCATACCGACAAACATGTTGTCGCCATCAGCAGAGATAGCCATGCAAAGCGGTTCACCAGTAAAACCAGTGTGAGCCTTATCAGCCACTTTATACCACACAGCTTCCACATTGAATTGGAGAGGGGTACGGGTCATATAAAGAGCATCCGTGAAGCTGATGAAGAAGGTAGAAGTAACGGGGTCGTGAACCTCGATGGAGTCGCCAGCGACGAGAGGAGCGGTCAAGGTATAGTGGAACGGGTAATCGTTGACACCAACAACCATCACATCGGTGCCAGCCGGCAGGGTGGCATCGGTTTCGTTGAAGAACCAGGCCGTTTCAGGATTCAGTTGGTTGTCATATTTCTCGTACAGCAAAACCGGCATACGGAATGAGGTGGTGCTGAGGCCCAAAGAGGAGCTGGAGGTGAAGTTGGTGGAAACCCAGTCTTCGCCAGCGGTTTGGGTACGCTGCAGGCCGCCATTCTTATACGTCACAAAGAACGTATTGGGGTTGAGGGCGGAGATGGCGCAAGGGCCAGCATGTGAACCATCGCTGAAGAGGCCCATATTGTCGCCAGTAGGATTAATCCACGAGCCAGTGCCCATCGTATTGCTGTTTTCATCGCCTTCGATCAGAACGGTGCCGTGGTCGAGGCCGGCAGCGAGGATACGCGTATCCTTGCCCGACATGGCCACATTGAACATACGTGTGGTGACATAGTTGCGGTTGCAATTGCTGAACTCGAATCTTCCCGTGCCTTTGTAGATACCGCCATCAGTACCCAGATAGCATTCTTGGCTATTGTTGGGGTTGAAGACCATGGTATGCAAACCAACATGGAGGTAGGTCGGCATGTAGTAGTAAGAGGTGCTGGCCGTAAGCTGTTGAGCGAGGTAGAAACCATCTCCACTCGAGGGTCTTTGCAGCGACCACAGATTATAACCAAGCACATACAAAATACCATCATTATCAGGATCGACCACGATGCCGTGGTTGTAGAGGCCGTAGCCGCCATAAACGGCATGGCCTTGACCATTTGTCACGTTCGGCAATGCCGTTGTCCAAGTTTGGCCTTTATCAGTTGAGGCAAAGAATCCCGTGTGGTTGCCGTTACCATCAACGCAACCGACATACAGCACGTTTTCGTTGGACGGGGCAATGGCGATATCAACCAAGCCAGCGGGTTTGGGAAGGAGGCTGTCGCCTTGCAGCGAATTGCTCGTACCAGAGTGGCAAACCATATTGTCGATGCTCGAGCCGATGTAGACCTGATTCTCGACAACGGCCATGATGACGCTAGCACCAGCCTTCACAGCGATGGCTTTACCTTCGATAACGGTGGTCCAATTACGACCCTTATCATTTGAGCACATCAGACCATCGTTGGTAGCGGCCAACAAATTGCTGCCAACAATAGCGAGGTCATTGATATAAAGCCATGAATCGGCAGTGGGGGCCTTGACTTGCTCAACCACATCATTGGTAATGGTGTAGAGGCCAGTTCCAACAAAACTGTTATCATAGCCTTGTTGGCTAAGTCCATTGTAATTGGAATTGCTATCTCCAGTACCGACATAGATGATGCCGTCAGCATCTTGGGCCATGCAGCTCACCATGAGGTCTTTTTCGCCCACTTGGTGCCATGTGATACCATGGTTGTAGGACTTAAAGACGCCACCGCCTTTGGAACCGATGTAAATCACACCATTGGTATGACCTTCAAAAAGTCTGTTGTCGTAAATGACAGCCGTCGTTTGGCCACCCATGTTGTCGGGGCCCATGCTAATCCAATAAAGAGGATCGTCAGCACCATTTCTTGTTGCAGGGGTTTGCATAGCCTTAAACATGTCGGCAGGATCGACAAGACCGGTGTTTTGATTTGCGCGAAGACTGCCCATAAAGCGCTCCGCATCGTTGTTTTGAGTACGCGGGACATAGTGTCCACCTTGGTCAGCGATTGCCATCGATTGACCTAAGATCATGATTACCAGAAGTAAACTGAAAGGTAAAAATCTCTTTTTCATATCACGAAATTTTAATTAATTCTCTGTATTTTGCGTGTTTAGTCAATATTTCACTTTAAATATGGTCTGCAAATATAGGACATTCTATCAAAGAAATTGCATTTTGAGGAAAAAAAATTCATTTTTTTCTCAAAAAAAGCCATTTCAACCACAAAACAGGTCAGAAAGAGCGCATCGAAGCTTCCGGTAGCCAGCCTAAGCTCCCGTTGGCGATTCGGACCTTGTTCCAGCCGTTTGACTGCTCCAAAACCGACACTTTAGAGCCTTCGTGCAACACAAAAAGGTCGACGCTGGCATCGCTGGGCGAACTCTTCACTGTGACTGTAGGCGACATGATGATGGCCTGATCTTGCGTGATGGCGGCGTGTTTTAGCTGGGCTGAAAAAACGACGGAGACGGCAAAAACCATAAGGAAGACAAGTCCCATGAAAAAGCCTAATTTCCGCACTCCGATGCGGCGCGAGCGCAAAAACATGAAAAGTGCGGCCAACAAAAGAGCAAAGAAAACGATGGAACACCAAGCCCATTGGTTGCCCGAAAGCCAAGCCCTCGCGCTACGCCACCACTTGACGTAAAAGGGTTGAGGCATTGGCTCTATCTTGTCGACAATGGCGAGGTTGGCGATGGCGAGGTTGGTCTGCGCGTCGTCGTTGGACGGGTCGAGCTTCAAGGCCTTCTCATAGTAATAAATGGCCAAAGGATAGTTGTGCATCTTATAATAGGCATTGCCCAAGTTGTAATAAACCGACGCCGACTCCATATCCATCGCCAAGATATTCTCGTACATCATCGCTGCGGTATCATAATTACCTGAGTTATAAGCCGTATTGGCTTGCTCGAACCAAACATCGCATGCTTCTGCAGTGTTTTGCGCAAAGGTCCATCCTGTTGCAGCAAAAAACAATAATATTAATAAGGTGTATCTTTTCATTGATTTGATCCTTTCCATTTTGATAGTTTACAGGACTTTTTCCGCTTTTGAAATCACGTCTATGCCCCGCTGATACAGGTCGTCCATCTTGGCCTCGGCGTTGCCTGGGGCGAAGCGGGCAAACTCGCAGCTGTTGAGCGTATCAACGAACTGCTGGGTCAGTTCATCAGGCACATTCTTGTCTTTCATCGTTTCGCTCACCGTATCCATCGAGAGCTTGGAACGTTCGATACCGAGTTTGTCGGCGATGTAGCCCCAAAGGGCCTGCGACATCTCCACGTAGAACTTTTCTTGGTCTTTAGCTTTCAGGTATTGGTAAGCGCTCTTCAGACGGCCTCGGGCCACTTTGTCGGCTTTCCTGTTGCGGTTGGCTGCCGTATCCTTGCTCAACTGTTCGCGCTTGCGTAGCACGAAAAGCAGGAGGACAAACAGCAGAAGCAAGGCGAGCAAAGCCACATAATAGGCGGCCGATCCGAAAAACGTGGTGTGCAAAGGCCTCAGCTTGGAGCCATCGTTATGGATATGACGGATATCACTGCCCAAATACTTGATGTCTTCTTGGTTGGATGCAAACACACCGCCTCCGTCATCAGTATCCTTGCCTTTCTTGACGGAAAGTTCATAGGGCTCCGATTGCAATGTCTGATAACTCCCCGTAGACAGATCGAAATAGGCAAATTCAACAGGCGGAATAGCAAACGAGCCAGCACGGCGTGGAATCACAAGATACTCGGCCTTTTTCGTACCCGTCAGCCCTTGCGAAGTGACATCTGTCGACGTAGAGATTTTGGGGTCGTATACTTCAAAATCTGGCGGAAACACAGGCTCAGGCATTTGGAGGAGTTCAACGTTGCCTGCACCTGAAACCGTCAAGGTGAGCGTGACACCTTCATTGGTGCTCAGTTCCGTCTTGTCGATTTCCGACTTGAAATTATAGTTGCCCACGGCACCCGCAAAAGATTGCGGTTTGCCGGTTTCGGGAAGGTTCTTCACCTCAAGCGTCAAAGACTGCGAATTGAGGTCCTTCTTCACATTGACGATGTTGCGATTGAAAAAAGGATCGTTGAAGAAAGCCTCAAAGGGATCCATGCTTCGGCTGTTGTTGCGTTCGGAACGCACTTGAGCGATGCATTCCATGGTCATGGGGTCGAGGGTGAGCTTGCCCGAGCGCTGCGGCACCACGATGATTTTCTGAATCTCTGCGGTCGTATACTCGATGCCGTTAAGGTATTCACTGCCTTGGCGCAAAGTGCCACCCGAGTTGTCGGTCACATCTTTCGTCCAAAATCCTGCATAAGAAGGCATTTTGGAGATAGACACCGACGACACTGGCACTTTGGTGTACAACTTATAGGTCAGCACCAGTTGTTCGCCGACATAGACCGACTTCTTCGATGGAATCACTCTGAGGAACAAATCCTTGCCACTTACCTCAGGGTCGGATGCATTTTGTTGTCCTCCTTGGTTACCCTGGCTTCCACTATAACCTCCACTAGAGTTGCTTGCATGGCTGCCATCATCGGGCACCACCTTAATGTCGAACGGCTCGCTGCTCACCTTGTCGCCTTTGACCGTCAGCGAAGCCGCGCCGATGTGGAAAGTGCCCTCCTTATAAGCTTGCAGGGCAAAGGTATAGGTGACCTTCACACTATGAGACATCGAACCGTTGATCATCTGGAAACTCGAACTCGTCGAGGTGAAAGGCCCGCCAACCACGGTAAAACCGTCAAACGATGGGGCCTGGAAATTCTTGCCATCGGCATTGGCTTCAAAAACCACTTGGAATCGCTCGCCTACCATGACTTGTTTCTTAGACGAGACATTGAGTGTTGGGGTGTCTTGCGCCCAAAGCCACAACGGTGTGGCAAATGCCATCAAAAATAATAACCTTAATATGCTTTTCATTGTTCGTTTGTTTTCGCGCTGCAAAAATACGTATTTTCGTTTTCTGTCGGCAAGGGTTTACACCGCCTGCCGGTTTCAACCTTTTCCATTAGGCTAACATCTTTCGCCCCTTCGGGGCTATTGGGATTACCAGTCTTTGTCACTCTTCTTTTTGGGTTGTTGTCTTACTTTCTGTTCGTTGACCTTTTCCATGGTCTTCTTTTCTTGGTTTTCAAGGGCATCAAGCATACGTTGAGCATCTTCTTTCGACATTTGTTGGTTCTGTTGCTGTTGGTTTTGCTGCTGTTGCTGGTCTTGGTTCTGCTGCTGGTCCTGCTGTTGCTCTTGGTCTTGCTGATCTTGTTGTTGCTGATCCTGTTGCTGTTGCTGCTGGTCTTGGTTCTCGCCTTCCGATTTCTCGAAGATGGCTGAAACCTCCACATCGAAGTCGGGCATGGTGAAGAAATTGCCCAAAGGCTGTACCTTCACGGCGGTGTCGCCCACCTGATGGATGACGTATTCCTTGAACTGGTAACCCGGCTCAGGCGCATTATCGAGTTTCACCGTCTCACGCCGCGTGGCCTCGGTCTGGTCGAGCAACACATGGCCGCCTTTCAAGGTCGTGTCTGGCTGCACCTTATAATAATCAGTGGCTTCCACAAACTCGGCTTTCACCGTCACATCGCTGTCGAGCATCTGGAACATATTGTCGTCGCTAACGGGCGCCGACTCGGTGGCGTCGCGGTTGCTGACCACACGCAAGTCACCTAATTGATAGCCTTTGTTAGGCTTCACGATGATGCCAACGTTATCCCCTGGTTTCACCAAACTGTCGGTCACCGAAACCGTGCCATTTGCCACACTGTCGATACTGACTTTCAATGCAGTACGGAAAGTAGCCGTCACGGTCACGTCAAAATTTGGCATCTGGAACGCGTCCTTGTTGACCTGCACCGTATCGCTAGGATTGCCCGTGCGATAGACCTTGAACTTATCGAGTACGAAGTCGTTATCGCCTTGTGCCTCCAATTTTACCTGTTGTCCTTCGATGGCGCGTTGGCGGTCGGCGCGCACCGTGCCGTTCTTGATGTTCTTTTCAATCTCAACCTTGTGTGCTTTCTTGAACTCAGCCGACACCAATACGTCGAACTTCGGCATGATGAAGTTACTGCCGTTAACCTGCACCTGGACTTGTTGATTGTCGGCGCGAACCACCATATATTGCGACAAGGCATAATCCTCGTCGGGTTGTGCGGTCAGCGTGATACGTTGGCCATTGAAAGCTTCCTTTTCCTTGGCCTCTACCCTACCGTTTTCGGGCTGCACCACCCAAATCTTGCTCTTGACGAGATGAGCGCGGCAGTATTCGAGGTTGTAAAGTGCATCCCCGTTGTCGGGGTTCATCTTCAGCGACACCTTATATATATTAAAGGCATCGTAGAACTTGTCCTGTGCCAAGAGACAGTTGCCCATGTTGAATAGGGCATCCGACTTCAGCTTTGCATCGGGCGAAAGCTCAAGTACCTTCTGGAACTCGGTGTAGGCCGTGTCATACGACTGTTTGGCATAATACACGTCGCCCAAATTAAACTGAGCCTTAGCGTTATTCGGCCTAATCGCCAAAGCCTCGCGATACTTTGCTATAGCCTGCTCGTAACTTTCAGTTTTGTAAAAACGATTCCCCCTGCGAATGGCCTTTTCATCGCTTTGTGCCGAAACAGAGGCCGCAGAAAGCAATAAAGCTGCGAATATTAAATATGTGCTAAACCTTTTCATCTCTCTTCTCAAAAATATTAAACTTTTTCTCCCATCCACGTTTCCCTGATGATATGAGAACTTCTAACAGCAAAAGGATGATGGCAGCGGCCACGAACCATTGGAACTGGTCTTCATAATCCGTAAAGACCTTGGCATCGATTTCCGACTTGTCAAGTTTGTTGATGTCGTCATAGATCTTACCCAGACCTACGTTGGAATTGGAGGCGCGCACATAGATGCCGTTGCCCGCTGCGGCAATCTTCTGAAGCATCTGCTCGTCGAGGCGGGTGATGATGGTGTTGCCGTTACGGTCTCTACGGTAGCCAACTTGATTGCCATATTGGTTGTACTCTGGAATCGGGGCGCCGTCGGGAAGACCCATACCGATAGTATAGACATGTACACCTTGTTTGGCAGCCTCTTGCGCGGCCTTCACAGCAGCATCGTTTTCGTGATCTTCGCCATCAGAAATGATGACGATGGCGCGGCTATGTTCCTCTTCGGGAAACGACTTGAGGGCCAAATTGATGGCTTCGGCAATGGCCGTGCCTTGTGAGGCCACGAGGCTCGTGTTGATAGTCGAGAGGAACATGCGGGCCGCCGAATAGTCAGTGGTGATGGGAAGTTGCACAAAGGCCTTGTCGGCAAACACGATGACACCAATACGGTCGCCTTTCATGTCAGCAATGAGCTTGTTGATGGCCTGCTTGGAGCGCTCCAAACGGCTCGGGACGATGTCCTCGGCATTCATCGAGTTGGAGACGTCGATGGCGAGATAGAGGTCGATGCCTTCGCGCTTCACCTCCTCCATCTTGCTGCCGCTTTGCAAGTTTGCCAGCGCCAAAATGATGCTAGAGATCATCAGCAGGAATATGACGAACTTGAAATTGGCGCGACGGGTGGAATAAGACGGCACCAGCTGGTCGCGCATCCCGATTTGGGCGAAACGCTCGAAACGCTTCTTTTGCGCCAAGCGGAACAGAATATAGATGATGACCAATAACGGAATGACTAGCAGTCCGTAAAGGTATTCTGGATGTTCGAATCGCAATACGTTTTCCATGGCTTTAATCGGTTAAAGTTCTGAAAATGGTCTTACGCAACAGGAACTCTATGAGCAGTAAGGCCAAAGCCCAAGCCACAAGCGGATAGAACTCCTCGTGAAGGCGGCGGAATTCCGTCACCTCTATTTTGGAGCGTTCCAGCTTGTCGATTTCCTGATAGATTTCGTCCAACTTTTGGTTGTTGTTGGCGCGGAAATACTTGCCTCCCGTCGAATTGGCAATGGTCGTCAACAGTTTTTCGTCGATTTCGACTTTGATTTGTTGGATGACCGTACCGCCAAAGGGGCTTTGCATGGGATACGGCGCCGTGCCATAAGTACCCACTCCGATGGTGTAAACACGGATGCCATAAAGTTTGGCCATTTCGGCGGCAGTATAGGGGTCAACGGAGCCAGCGTTGTTCATACCATCGGTGAGCAGAATGACCACTTTCGAGATGGCCTCGCTGTCCTTCAGTCGGCTGATGGCCGTGGCCAAGCCGTCGCCGATAGCGGTGCCGTCGTCGATGAGGCCGTTTTTCATCTCTGCCAACATATTGAGCATCACGCCGTGGTCGGTGGTCAACGGCACCTGGGTGAAGGTCTCGCCTGAGAAAACAACCAAACCCATGCGGTCGCCTGGACGTTCTTTGACGAAGTCAGAAGCAACACGTTTAGCAGCAGTAAGACGATCTGGCTTAAGGTCGCGGGCCAGCATCGAGCCTGAGACGTCCATCGCCATCACGATGTCGATGCCTTCGATGTTGGAGGTCGAGTTGGTCGACGAACTTTGCGGTCGGGCCAAAGCCACGATGAGCAAGGCCAAGGCCGCCATCTTCAAAGCGAAAAGCAAATGGCGCAGATAGGGTTTCCAACTCTTTGGCAATTTGACGAAATTCCTTAGGTCGGAGAACTGCACCGAGGCTTCCTGCTTTTTGTGTCGCAACACATACCAAACGATGGCCAACGGCACCAATAACAATAGCCACAACAGTTTAGGATTCGCAAATTCAATGTTTTCAAACATCTTTCACGTCCTCCTTTCCTGCCATTTCGTCTTGTTTCCCATTTTTCATCTGAGCCTGTTGTGCCTCTTCCTCCGCTTTCATCTTTTGGTAATGCGCATAACTCTCGTTGACGAAGTCCGTCATATTGCCCAAGGCGGTGTCGCTTTCGAGAGTCGATGCCGAATACTTGGCGAACTTCACCAAATCGGCCACTTCCATCGTGTCTTTCAACTTGTTATAAGTTTCTTTGGGGAAATGCAGCGGTTTGATTTCGTCCAAGATGTCGTCGGTGGTCATCTCGACTGCGTTGAGGCCAAACTGGCCTTCGATGTATTCACGGGCGATGTCGGTCAACGAAGAGAAATACTCCTTCACCTTGCCCGACTGCCACATCTTTTCCTCGCGCAAGCGCTTCAGTTCGTCGACGGCCTTGTCGTAAGGCGGAATGACTGGGCCCTTTATGACATTACCATCCTCGTCCACCCTGGTTTTACGACGTTTGAGGAAGAGCCAAATGCCCAAACCGAGCAGTATGGCCAACAACAATGCCAGAATCCAAGGGAACACCTCTTTCATCGTGATTGGCGCAGCGAGTGGCTCGACAATAGGTTTGTAAGCCAAGGTCGTGTCGACCGCCATCGTTGTGGCATATAACCTAACCGGATCGGTGAAAGCCTCCAAACGCATCGGGTCGTCGAACGACTTGGCATATTTCAAGCCGACAGATGGTAACACGATTTGGCCCGTGTCGAAAGTCATCAGCGTCAGCTGCTGCTTCACGATGACATTGCTGTCGGCATCAGCGGTGCGCTCCACGTTGCCGCGTTTGAGGATGTCGATTTGCTCGGACAGCGTATCTTGTGCAAAATCGTTCCATTCCACGAACCAACCATAAGGCACCTTAAGGCTCAAATCGAGCGTAAAAGGCTTGCCAACTTGCACTTTCGTGTCGGCCACCTTGCCTTCGACCTCGACCTGCTGAGCCATAAGGCCACTGGCAATGGCCAAACATGCCATCAAAAACAATACATATCTTTTCATCTTCTTGCCTCCCTTTTCTTGAAGAGTTGCATCAAAGGCCTGACATAATCTTCATCGGTGTAAATCAACGAGTTGTCGATACCGTGTTTGGTAAACTCACGATTCAGTTCCGCCGATTTGTATTGGATCATCTGTTGGTAAGCGTCGTGCCATGCGCGACTCGAGGTGTCGACCCAACGCTCCTTGCCCGTCTCCGAATCGCGGAACTTGACCAAGCCCACCTTCGGGATTTCCATCTCGCGGCGGTCGGTGATGCGAAGCGCCACAAGGTCGTGCTTGTTGGCGGCAATCTGCATCTCCTTCTCGAAACTGCTGTCCGTCATGAAGTCGGAGATCAGGAATGCAGTCGTGCGGCGCTTGATGGCCGAAGTCAGGAAGCGCAAACCCTCGCCGATGTCGGTGCCGCGCTCCGTCGGCTTGAAGTCGACGATTTCGCGGACGATACGCAGGATGTGCGAGCTGCCTTTCTTGGGCGGGATGAACTTCTCGATCTTGCTGCTGAAAAAGATCACGCCTACCTTGTCATTGTTCTGGATGGCAGAAAATGCCAAAACGGCAGCCAACTCAGCGGTCAGGTCGCGTTTCGTCTGTTCCTTCGAGCCGAAGTCGTTGGAGCCCGACACGTCGATGAGCAGCATCACCGTCATCTCACGCTCTTCCTCGAAGATCTTGACGAAAGGCCGGTTGAAACGAGCGGTGACGTTCCAGTCGATGTTACGGATATCGTCGCCATACTCGTATTCGCGCACCTCGCTGAAGGTCATACCACGCCCTTTGAAGGCGCTGTGGTACTGCCCCGAGAAGATGTGGTTCGAGAGGCCTCGCGTCTTGATCTCGATTTTGCGGACTTTTTTGAATATTTCTGTTGATTCCATTGGTTATTTCGAATGTGCGGCTGCCACAATGTGGTTGCCACAATGCGGCTGCCACAATGTGACAGCCCTACAACTCTATACTCTCAACTAAATTACGGGACTTCGACGGTATTCAGGATTTCGTTGATGATTTCTTCGGTGGTGATGTTTTCGGCTTCGGCCTCATAGGTCAATCCGATACGGTGGCGCAACACATCGGGAGCCACGGCACGGATGTCCTCGGGGATGACATAGCCACGGTGCTTGATGAAGGCGTAGGCCTTGGCTGCCAAAGCCAGGTTGATGGTGGCACGCGGCGAGCCGCCGTAGCTGATCATGTTGGCGAATTTCTTCAGCTTGTAATCCGAAGGATAACGCGAGGCGAAGACGATGTCGGTGATGTAATTCTCAATCTTCTCGTCGAGATAGATCTCGCGGCACACCTCGCGGGCGCGGATAATGTCTTGAGGTTTCACCACGGCGTTGATTTTCGCACCAGCATTAGCGATATTCTGACGCAGAATCAGTTTTTCCTCCTCTTTCTTGGGGTAATTGATGATCACTTTCAGCATGAAACGGTCCACCTGGGCTTCGGGCAGCGGATAGGTGCCTTCCTGCTCGATGGGGTTTTGCGTGGCCATGACCAAGAACGGATCCGGCAGCTGGAAAGTCTCGTCGCCGATGGTCACTTGGTGCTCCTGCATGGCTTCCAGCAAAGCGCTCTGCACCTTGGCAGGAGAACGGTTGATTTCGTCTGCCAGCACGAAGTTGGCGAAGATGGGGCCGCGACGCACCACAAACTCCTCTTTCTTTTGGCTGTAAATAAGCGTACCGATGAGGTCGGCAGGCAGCAAGTCAGGAGTGAATTGGATGCGGGCAAAGTCGGCGTCAATAGCGCTAGCCATGGACTTGATGGCCAAGGTCTTGGCCAAACCAGGCACGCCTTCAAGCAAGATGTGGCCATTGGCCAAAAGGCCAATCAGCAATCGTTCGGTCATCTGTTTCTGTCCGACGATGACCTTGTTCATTTCGAGGTTGATGAGATCGAGGAATTGACTCTCTCGTTGGATTTTTTCGTTCAGTTCGCGAATGTCAGTTTCTATCATTGTATGTTTGTTTTTGTTGTTTTATC
>Ga0247608_10001682_pt1 | contig 29747 bp, 20 predicted proteins | sample 176DNAGHGlowgp2_FD_193490 | JGI IMG/M metagenome (GOLD analysis project Ga0247608, IMG submission 193490) | Sheep rumen microbial communities from Palmerston North, Manawatu-Wanganui, New Zealand - 1766 DNA GHGlow gp2 | ecosystem: Host-associated > Mammals > Digestive system > Stomach > Rumen ...
TCCCCTGATACTTTTCAATATCTTTTGGTTGTGTCTCCATATATATATTATTGAAATAGGTTTTAAATACGGTTAGTTCTCTATATGCATTACTGCCAATCACCAATTAAACATCTTCCTCCGTCCTCTCGCTTTCTCTTCAATGTCAGAAGTGACGTGCTTACCAACCAAGGTCACCACCGCCATGATAGCGGCAAAGTCGTCCGTGAAGCCCAGCAGCGGCACCAAATCCGGCATCAGGTCCAGGGGCGAGACAAGGTACACAAGTGCCGCCAGTATAATCCCTTTGACCCTTAGTGGGGTACGAGAGTCCGTTAAGACATAGTAGAGCAGCCGCGCGTAATACAGCAACCTGCCACCCATTTTGCCGTCCTTTCTACCTGGCCGGCTACCCAGTCTTCTAACGCCTCCCAACGGCTGAAATCCCAAAATGTTTTTCATACTTCCTATACTATTTATATGTGGGGACTTCTAAAAATTCGTTTTATTCGTAATCATGCCAGCATGAAGATTCAGATAATAAATTCGTTAGATTCGTGCAATTCGTGTTCAATAGTTATTAATAGAAGTCCCTATGTTTTAATTTCGAATGCAAAGGTACAACAAAAATCGTCCACACATGTCAGCATCTGACAAATCTGACAAAAATGATTATTTTTCGGAACCAAGACACTCCCCCACCCCCACCCTAATGTACTGCAGGCAACCTTATTAAACACATCCAACACATTCTCATGACTGCATGCCATGAGTATGCACAATCTGACAGAAACGCCCCCCTCCTGCCCGAGAACGTCGGCGCAATGGATGCTACTACCCCTGAATAGCCCCTGCTGGTCTTTTCCAAGACAAGGGTGATAGGGCAGCCCCGGCCAGATCTCAACCAACCCTTTACATTCCACAGCGGTGGTACAGATTATCAGCCGGCCGAAACTCCTTTCCGTCCTCCCCCAATGGAGCCAGAGAGACATGGATAATCGGAAAGGAAATTTAAAACAAATACGTAACATTCAAACTGTTACACAAACAATCATCCAAAAAAGTGATTGGAGGGAGTAAAAAAACACCGAAAATTGTTTTTTTCAAGGTCATCATTACGCATTTTGAGGAATGATTTTACCAAGACAAAACATTTTTTCATTTCTGCTATCATCTGATTTTCAGTAAATAATTTCTTTGATAGAAAGAAAAATAAAAAAAATATTTGCAGATTTCAAAAAAAGTCGTACTTTTGCAACCGCATTTGAGAAACAAAAAGAGTTCTTTCACAATTTAGGATGCAAACGGTCCGGTAGTTCAGTTTGGTTAGAATACATGCCTGTCACGCATGGGGTCGCGAGTTCGAGTCTCGTCCGGACCGCCAAACAAAAGAGAGTCCTCAATCAAATGAGGACTTTTTTTTTGCCACATATCCTAGGAGTTCATAGAAGCGTAGATAGCTATACCCTTCTTGGACTTTGACAACCTCGGGGCTGACCGGTTTTGACAGCAAGGAGGGGGATTTGTAAGCATGCAGGCTCACGCATCAGCAGCCTTGAAAACCGATGCAGAAAGATAATTGGCGAAAATAACTACGCTCTTGCTGCCTAACCGAAGCACAGTAGGTTAGCTTAATCCCCGCAACAGTTGCAGGGACAAGACATCTCCCACCGACCCCGCCCGTCGGTCGGTGACCCGGAGGTGCTCATGAGTACGGGATAGTCGGAGGTCTGCCTCGTGCCGCCGATGAAGCTTTAGAGGCTACGGAGTGCCTTGGGTGTCCGCGTCCAGAGTACTCCCGACAATCAATCACGGAATAAGCATGTAGAAAGCACATCTGTCACTTGTTTGGACGAGGGTTCGACCCCCTCCAGCTCCACTTGAGACGGGGAAACAACTCCCCAAAACACAATGAAAGACACCGATAATCAAACAGATTGTCGGTGTCTTTTTCTTTAAAGAGAATCCCATACCCTGGTGGAGTTGGAGGAGCAAAAACCGTCATTCCGCCGGGGGGCAATATTTTATCAAAGCAAGGCAATAACAATCACATTTTTACGTTATAACATTCACAATATGTGACACCTATCAAAATGCAAGATGGGACCATACCGAAACATAAGATAGTTATACTATGACAGATAATAAGAAAGAACAAGAACGAAACGAACTGCACCGCACCATCTGGGCGATAGCGGACGAGATGCGCGGCAGCGTCGATGGATGGGACTTCAAGTCGTACATACTCGGTATCCTTTTCTACCGATACATCAGCGAGAACATCACCGACTACATCAACCGTGGCGAATGGGAGAGTGGCAACACCGACTTCGACTATGCAAACCTCGACGACAGCGTGGCGGAGGATGCACGCGAGGAGATGGTCGGCGTGAAGGGGTTCTTCATCCTTCCGTCCCAGCTGTTCTGCAACGTGTGCAAACGGTGTGACAAGGACGACAACCTCAACGAGACCCTCGAAAAGATTTTCACCTCAATCGAGGCAAGTGCCAAGGGCACGGAGAGCGAAGACGACTTCAAGGGTCTGTTTGCTGACCTCGACGTGAATAGCAACAAACTGGGTGCCACCGTCGTCAAGCGAAACGAGAAACTGGTGAAACTACTTCGGGGCATCCAGCAGATGCAACTCGGCAACTACCAAGACAACACCATCGATGCCTTCGGCGATGCATACGAGTATCTGATGTCGATGTATGCAAGCAATGCAGGCAAGAGCGGCGGCGAGTTCTACACCCCACAGGAGGTGTCCGAACTGCTCACCCGGTTGGCGACACTCGGAAAGACCGAAGTCAATAAGGTGTATGACCCAGCGTGTGGGTCGGGTTCGCTGTTGTTGAAGGCGGCGAAGATACTGGGCAAGGAGAATGTCCGTCAGGGGTTCTTCGGTCAAGAAATCAACCTCACCACCTACAACCTGTGTCGCATCAATATGTTCCTGCACGACATCGACTACGACAAGTTCGACATAGCGTGTGAGGACACCCTTATATCACCGCAACACTGGGACGACGAACCCTTCGAGGTCATCGTCAGCAATCCCCCTTACAGCATCAAGTGGAAAGGCGACGACGACATCACCCTTATCAACGACCCCCGATATGCACCGGCGGGTGTCCTTGCACCCAAGAGCAAGGCGGACTTGGCGTTCATTATGCACTCGTTGGCGTGGTTGGCGACCAACGGCACGGCCTCCATCGTCTGTTTCCCCGGCGTGATGTATCGTGGCGGAGCGGAGAAGAAGATTCGGCAATACCTCATCGACAACAACTATGTGGATTGTGTCATCCAACTACCCGACAACCTGTTCTTCGGCACCAGCATAGCAACCTGCATTATGGTGTTGAAGAAGGCAAAGAAAGATAACAGCACCCTGTTCATCGATGCCAGCAAGGAGTGTGTGAAGATAACGAACAACAACAAACTGACCCCCGAGAACATCGGACACATCGTGCAACTATTCTCCGACCGTAAGGACGTGCAATATCAGTGCCGCCTGGTGGGCAACGACATCATAGCGGAGGGCGACTACAACCTGTCGGTATCCACCTATGTGGAACAGGAAGACACCCGTGAGAAGGTGGATATCGTAGAACTGAATGCAAGGATTGAGCAGATTGTGGCACACGAGAACGAGTTGAGAGCACAGATTGACGAAATCATTAAGGAGTTGTAGTTATGGGCAAGATTGACGAACTGATACAGCAATATTGTCCGGAGGGGGTGGAATGGAAGAAAATAGAGGAGGTGTGTAAAGTAAAAACACCACCCGCTAAACTCAAAACATCTGATTACCAAGAGCAGGGATTATTTCTAATAATTGACCAAGGACAACAACAATATGCAGGATACACTGACAACGAAAAGGCAGTGGTCGAAGATGGTGAGTACATTTTGTATGGAGACCATACCTGTATTGTGAAGTATCACAAGGGACGTTTTGCACAAGGAGCAGATGGTCTAAAAATACTTGTATCAAAAGCGAACAATTCAAAGTATGTGTATTATGCTTTTAGTGCATACAACTTGACAAGTACAGAATACAAAAGACATTGGACACAAGCGAAAGAGATTGAAATCCCGCTTCCTCCACTACCAGTCCAAGAGGCGATAGTAAATATTCTCGACCGCTTCGCGGTATATGCAGCGGAGCTGCAAGCGGAGCTGCAAGAGAGACAACAACAATACAACTATTACCGTGATACACTACTGTCCTTTGAAGGCAGAGACGATGTGCAATGGAAAAAACTGGGTGAGGTGGCAGAGATAGGAGATGGTCTTCACGGGACGCCTCACTACTCTAAGAACACAGGTTATTATTTCATTAACGGCAACAACCTTCACAATGGCATAATAGAGTATGATATAAATACGAAACAGATAAGTAAAGAAGAATATGGGAGGATAAAGTTTGATTTGAATGAAAACACTCTTTTGATGTCAATAAATGGTACAATAGGAAACATCGCATATTACAATGGAGAAAAAATAGCATTAGGTAAGTCGGCAGCCTTTTTTAAGGTAAATCCAAATCATCTTTTTAAGAAGTTTCTTTATTATTACTTACAATCGGCCCAAGCTCATCATTATTATGAGCTTGTTCAAACGGGTTCAACAATAAAAAACCTAGGACTTAAATCCCTACGAGAAATGAAAATCCCCGTTCCCTCATTAACTGAACAAGAAAGAATAGCATCCATTCTCGACCGTTTCGACACCCTCGTCAACGACCTGGCCCAAGGTCTTCCGGCGGAGATTGAGGCACGGCGGCAGCAATACGAATATTATAGGGATAAATTACTAACCTTCAAAAGAAAATAAAGATATGGAAGAAGGCAAGAAAAAAATTGAGCTGCAACGCTATGACGACGGGGTGCCCAGTACCCTGCGGAAGCCTACCGTCTATCATACACTGCATTTCTACCGCAAGAGCGAGGTGCTGGTGCAGCTGACCAAACGGTTCTGCGAGCGGTTTCTGCCACGTTATGGCGACCGCACCGTGGACCAGATGGTGCAGGCAGCTCGCAGCATCAAGCAGAATATCGCCGAAGGGTGCACCGACGGGCAGACCAGCACAGAGACGGAGTTGAAGCTGCTGGGCATCGCCCGCGGCAGCAATAAGGAGTTGCTGGAGGACTATCAAGACTACCTCACCCACCACCATATCGCCGAATGGGCCACCGGCAACAAGGAGCGGTTCGACCGCCTGAGGGCCTTTGCCAAAAAGCATAGCGATGTGGAGGCCTATATGCCCTTTTTCGACCGCTGGAGCGACGAGGAGATGGCGAACTGCGCTATCTGCCTCTGCCATATGGTGGACAGGGCGTTGTGCTCGTTTATAGCAAGGAAAGACCGCGAGTTTGTGGAGCAGGGCGGCATACGCGAGCGCATGACGGCGGCACGCCTAGATCACAGAAGGACACAAAAGGAGACCATCGAACGTCAACAGGAGGAGATAGACCGGCTGCGGGCTGAGGTGGCAAGCCTGAGAAGGGAGCTGGCAGCTCTGAAAGCCGGTGGAACCGGGATGCCCGGGAGCACGGAATAACCGGAATAACCGGAATAACCGGAGAGACCGGAATGACCGGAAAGACCGGAAAGACCGGAAAGACCGGAGGAACCGGAATAACCGGAAATCCCGGAAATCCCGGAAATCCCGGAAATCCCCGAATTGACCAAGTGACAGACAATTGCCCGACTGGATTGATGATTTGTTGAAAGCTGAAAAAACACAATATATGACCCAATATAACATTATAGCAGAGAACGAGGAGTACACCGTAGTCAGCGAGTATATATCGGCGTTTGGGGCACCTACCCAATACCAGAGCGAGGCGGCTCTGGAAAAAGACTTCATCAAGACCCTGACGGAACAAGGATACGAATACCTACCCATCCACACGGAGAAGGACTTGGTGGAAAACCTACGTGTGCAGTTGGAGAAACTGAACCACTACACCTTCACCGACGGCGAATGGGAGCGTTTCTTTGGCGAGAACATAGCAAACAAGAACGACGGCATCGAGGCAAAGACCGCCAAGATACAGGAAGACTTCATACAGGTGTTGAAGACCGACACAGGCGAGAGCAAGAACATCTACCTCATCGACCGAAAGAACATCCACAACAACTATCTGCAAGTCATCAACCAATACGAGGAAGGCGGCGGCGTTCACGACGCGCGGTATGATGTATCGATCCTGGTCAATGGTTTTCCGTTGGTGCATATCGAACTGAAACGGCGTGGTGTGCAGCTGAAGGAGGCGTTCAACCAGATAAACCGTTATCAGCGGGACTCGTTCTGGGCGGGATGTGGATTGTACGAGTATGTACAGATCTTCGTCATCAGCAACGGCACCAACACCAAATACTATTCCAACACCACCCGTGCAAACCACATCAATGAGCAGCAGCAGGGCGGACGGAACAAATCGAAGAAGACCAGCAACTCGTTTGAGTTCTCATCGTTCTGGGCGGACAGCAACAACAAACCCATCCTCGACCTCATCGACTTCACCAAGACATTCTTCTCGAAGCACACCTTGCTGAACGTCCTGACCAAGTATTGTGTCTTCACCAGCGAGCGGGTGTTGATGGTGATGAGACCATATCAGATAGCGGCCACGGAACGTATCATCGAGCGTATCAAGATAGCGAACAACTACAAACTGTACGGCAAGATTGAGGGCGGCGGATACATCTGGCACACCACAGGCAGTGGCAAGACCCTCACCTCGTTCAAGACGGCACAGTTGGCATCACGGCTGGACTACATCGACAAGGTGTTGTTCGTGGTGGATAGAAAAGACCTCGACTACCAGACGATGAAGGAGTACAACCGTTTCGAGGAAGGGGCGGCAGACAGCAACTCTTCGACGGCGGTACTGCAACGGCAGTTGGAGAACAAGGACAAGAACGGCGCCTATCACGATTACAAGATAATCATCACCACCATTCAGAAACTGTCCATCTTCGTACAGAAGAACAAAGGGCACGAGATATTCCAGAAGCACGTGGTCATCATCTTCGACGAGTGTCATCGCAGCAACTTCGGCGAGATGCACACGGCCATCACCAAGAATTTTCGCAAATACCATCTGTTCGGCTTCACCGGAACGCCCATCTTTGCAGCCAATGCAAGCACGGGCGGCAACATACAACTCAAAACCACCCAGCAGGCCTTCGGCGACAAACTGCACACCTACACCATCGTCGATGCAATCAACGACGAGAATGTCCTACCGTTCCGTATCGACTACGTGAATACCGTGAAGCAAAAGGAGGGCATCCAAGACAAGCAGATTTCGGCTATAGACCGAGAGCGGGCGATGGCGGCACCCGAGCGTGTGGAAGAGGTGGTGAGATACATCCTCGAGCATTTCGACCAAAAGACCAAGCGGACATCCTACTACTTGTTCCGAGCCCTGCAAAACATCGGCGAGGTAGCGAGTGCCGGACGTGGCAAAGAAGTGAAGGAAGAGAAGATAAATCAAAGACTACCTGGGTTCAATGCCATGTTTGCCGTGGCATCCATCCCGATGGCGAAGGCGTACTACAACGAGTTCAAGCGGCAGCAGCAGGCACTAGCCGAAGCACAGCGGTTGAAGGTGGCGACCATCTACTCATACGGAGCAAACGAGGAGGAAATTGACGGCATACTGGCGGAAGAGAACCCCGAAAGCACCACCAACCTCGACCAACAGAGCAGGGATTTCCTCGACGGCGCCATCAAGGACTACAACCAGATGTTCGGCACCAAGTACGACACCAGCAGTGAACGGTTCCAGAACTACTACAAGGACCTTTCGCTCAGGATGAAGAACCGTCAGGTGGATTTGTTGATTGTGGTCAATATGTTCCTCACGGGTTTCGACGCAACCACGCTGAACACCCTGTTCGTGGATAAGAACCTACGTCAGCACGGACTGATACAGAGTTATAGTCGCACCAACCGAATACTCAACAGCATCAAGACTTTCGGCAACATCGTCTGTTTCCGAAACCTGCAGCAGGAGACCGACGATGCAATCGCACTGTTCGGCGACAAAGATGCATCGAGTATCGTCCTGTTGAAAGACTTCAACTCCTACTACGACGGATATGACACCCCGAATGGCAAGCACTGTTATGGATATTCGGAACTGGTACAGCAGCTGATGAGTGAATTCCCTGACGGCCGTCCGGCGATGGGTGAGCAGGAAGAGAGGCGGTTCATCGGGCTGTTCGGAAGTCTGTTGAAGTCCATCAACGTCCTGCAAGCATTCGACCAGTTCGATGACAAGGAACTGCTCACCGACGGGCAGATGCAGGACTACCAATCCCACTACCTCGACTTGAGGGACAAATGGCGGAAGAAAACCTATGTGGATAAGGAAGTGATCAACGACGACCTCATCTTCGAGACCGAACTCATCCGTCAGGTGGAGATAAACATCGACTACATCCTGATGCTGGTGCAGCAGTATCACGACAGCAACTGCAAGAACAAAGAGATACTGGTGAGCATATCAAAGGCCATCGGTGCAAGTATGAACCTCCGCAGCAAGAAAGAACTCATCGAAAGCTTCATCGAGACCGTCAATGCCGAAGAGGATGTGAATGGGGCATGGGAGGAATATGTGAAACAGAAGAGGGAGGAAGACCTTTTGGCCATCATCAAGGAAGAACGGTTGAAGACAGCGGAGACCAAGAAGTACATCAGCAATGCATTCCGAGACGGTCAGTTGAGAACCACCGGCACCGACATCGACAAGATACTACCGGCAATGTCGAGATTTGGTGGCGGCGGCAATCGCAGTTATGTCAAAACGTCCGTCATCAAGAGGTTGAGAGAGTTTTTCGAGAAGTACCTGGGGCTGTAATCACGACGTCCAACACCACAAAGGATGTTCCGCACGGGAGCATCCTTTTTTTGTTCCCCCGTCCCCTACCCTAAAGAACCTGCAATTCACCCCACCTGCTCCGCTACATTATTTCAGTATTCTGGGCGGGAAAGACGATTTTTTTTTGTCAAATAAGATTTTTTTAGTAAATTTGCATTCCCATTTTGGTAAAAAAAAGGAAAACAATGACAGAAATCGAGCGCGTCATATTCACCGCTTTGCTATCGAATACATTCACTGGATGTATCAAAGCACTAATCACATAACATACAACACCCCACACTCCATGTGAGGGCGCAAGGCTCGCCGAGCCTCTATCATTTCACCTTTATTTGCTAATCGTTACAATAAACAAATATTACAAATTCATGAAACAACTATTTGATTTAAGCGGAAGGGTGGCATTGGTCACCGGATGTTCCAGCGGATTAGGCGTTCAGATGGCCAAAGCCATGGCTCAACAGGGAGCCAACCTTGTTATCATTGCACGTAGACTCGACAAACTGATCGAGGTGCAGAAAGAGATCGAATCGGCCTATGGCGTGAAAGTGCTGCCGCTGCAATGCGACATCACCGATACGGCTGCCGTGGATAAGATGGTGGACGAAGCCATCGCCAAACTCGGACATATCGACATCGTGGTCAACAATGCCGGCACTGGTGCCGTGGCCCCCGCCGAGGACATCACCGACGCGCAGTTCGAAAACGAAATGCAGGTGGACCTCTTTGGCACCTTCCGGGTGGCACGCACCGTGGCCAAGAAATCCATGATCCCCAACGGCTACGGACGAGTCATCAACATCGCCTCCATGTATGGGTTGGTAGGCAACAAAATCGCCCCGGCTTCGCCTTACCACGCAGCAAAAGGCGGTGTTGTCAATCTCACCAGGGCCCTGGCTGCCGAGTGGGGCAAATACGGCATTACGGTCAATGCCATCTGCCCGGGCTACTTCATGACGCCCCTCACCCGCGACACCCTTACCACCGAGTACTTCACCAACTATGCCAAGTCCACCATCCCGATAGAGCGCTATGGCGAAGAAGGCGAACTGGATACTGCTGTGGTGTTCCTCGCTGCGGATGAGTCGCGCTATGTGACTGGCGTGGCACTCCCCGTGGACGGCGGATACACCTGCGTGTAAAAAAGGCACCTACTTCTATATCCCTCCCCAACGTTGCCCAGCCGCAACGCAGCGTTTGCTTTGCGCAGCCCGTCGGGCCCAGTCCTTACAGAGCATTGGCACTATCGCAGACCGCTGTTGGGCTATTGCCCTTGGGGAGGGATAGCCTCTACCCCACCGGCGAAAGGAATGAGGAATCCGATTGCCTTACAGCGGTTGAAAGAGAAATACCGCTCAGTAGTAGTATGGGAAATAGGAAAGATGCCCGAACGTGGCGGCCATAGGTCCCCAACACAGGGGCAAAAAGCACGGCTAGCTTCACCCTATATCCCATGTGGTGAGATGCAGCATCCGCTATTCCGCCGCCGAGACCACGGGGAGAACAGCCTCATCCCAATCATTATTGAGCCCTATTAGCAAAAACAAGAAAACACATTATACTGACATGAAAGCATTTATTATCACACTTTTTGCCCTGTTGACAACAGCCACAATGGCCCAGTCGGTGAAAGTCGAACAAGTGCGCCATTGCGGCCCCTACCGCATACAGCAGCCGCTGATGATAGACAGTGTGGATGCGGCCCAGAAGAAATACAGCAACGAGATGCTGCTGGAAACCCACCTAGCCACCGAGGCCCTTTGGAAAGCCCCCCTGATGGACCTCTCGGCCGCACCCACCCTTTCTGACTCTGCCCAGGTAGAGCTCTACCTGGCGGGCTTCACCTTCAGCGTGCAGGGCTATGCCAAGGTGGAGGTGAAAGTGAAAGGACCCAAACACTTCAAGGTGCTGGTGAACGGCAAGGAGACCCGTGGCGAGCAGGGTTACCAGCCCGGACACTACCGCGTGGCCATCCGCTATATGGCCGACACCGCAGCCCTCGCGGTAGAACTGAAGACAGCGGACAGCACCCGCCTGTCCCTCTCGCCCATGGCCGAAGGCAGCAAGCGTCCTTTCTCGCTGGCCGACAACATGGAGATGCGCCACTATGCTGGTGTAGGCCTTTCGCATAGCGGGAGATATGCCCGACTGGGCAAGAGCTGGTTCAATCCCGATGGCTCAACCCACTACGAAGTGGCCGTGAAAGATATGACCACCGGGCAGGAGGTGGCCGTGAAGGACTTCTACCAGTGGATGCCCCGGAGCGACAAATACCTCTCCATCCGCAAGGAAGATGGCAAACGGCAGCTCTATGCCGTAGACCCGGCAAGTGGGGCCACCGTCCTACTCTACAGCGACCTGCCCGAAGGGTCGGTGTATATGTCGCCCACCGAGGACTACCTCATCATCAGCCAAGAGGTCAAAGGCCCCCAGAAAGAGAAAGACGTATACGAAATACTGGTCCCCGACGACCGCCAGCCCAACTACCGCAACCGCAGCCGCCTCGCCAAGATAGACCTTGCGAGCGGCGTGATGCAGCCCCTGACCTTCGGCAACAAGAACGTATGGGTCTACGACCTCTCTTCCGACGGCCGCTATATGGTGTTCGGCATCAACCGCAGCCGCCTCACCCAACGACCCACCTCGCTGACCACGGTGTGCCGCATGGACCTGCACACCCTGCAGGTGGACACCCTGGTGCGCGAAGACGGCTTCCTCATCAATATGGACTTCATCCCCGGCACCTACAAACTTCTGGTCACCGCCAGCGCCGAAGCCTTCAACCGCATCGGATGCACCCTGCCAGAAGACCTGATCCCCAACGAATTCGACTACCAGCTCTACCTCCTGGATGCCGATACCAAAGACGTGCAGCCCCTCACGCGCAACTTCGACCCCTCCATCAAGCAAGTGCTGCTCTCCGAAGGGGGCCAGTGCTTCCTCATTGCTGAGAACAAAGACTCCGTGAGCCTCTACCAGATGAACCTCAACAGCTACGCCATCAGCCAAGTGCAGCAGCCCTGCGAGGTCATCACCACCGCCTCGCTGGCCGCCAACGGCTCCACCCTGCTCTACTACGGCAGCGGTGCCTGCACCGCCGACCGTCTCTACCAGCTCACCCTGGGCAAGAAAAACCGTCTGCAGGTCAAAGAAATAGACAACATCAATGCCGACCGCATGGCACAGATAGACCTCGGCACCTGCCAGGGCTACCAGTTCATGAGCAAAAACGGCTACCCCATCTCGGGCCACTACTACCTGCCCGCCCATTTCGACAAGAACAAGCAATACCCCGTCATCGTGCACTACTATGGTGGCTGCAGCCCCACAGCCCGCCGCTTCGGCGGGGGCAGCCACTATCCTGCCCACTACTGGAACGCCAACGGCTACATCGTCCTGGTCGTCAACCCCGGCGGAGCCTCCGGCTTCGGTCAGCAATGGGGTGCACGCCACGTGAACACCATGGGCGAGGGCATCGCCGAAGACATCATCGAGGCCACCGAGTGGTTTGCCCGCAACCCTTGGGTCAACAAAGAAAAGATCGGCTGCGTGAGTGCCTCCTACGGCGGATTCATGACCCAGCTGCTGCTCACCAAGACCGACCTCTTCGCCACCGGCATCAGCCATGCCGGCATCTCCGACCACACCAGCTACTGGGGCGAGGGCTACTGGGGCTACAGCTACAGCGAGGTCAGTGCCGCAGGCTCCTACCCTTGGACGCGCAAAGACCTCTATGTCGACCGCTCCCCGCTTTACAATGCCGACAAAATCCACAAGCCCCTGCTCTTCACCCACGGCACTAAGGACACCAACGTACCCATTGGCGAGTCCATACAGATGTACACCGCCCTCAAGCTCCTAGGCGTCCCCACCGCCTTTGTGATGGTGGAGGGCGAAAACCACGGCATCATGGACTTCAACAAGCGGCAGCTGTGGATCAACACCATGGTGGCCTGGTTCAACCGCTGGCTGCAGGACGACCCCTCCTGGTGGAACGCCATCTATACCCCCAAAGACCTTTAACAACCTAAAAAGATAACAACACAATGAAAAAGAGTTTCCAATTTCTGGCCCTGATGCTGGCAGTGGCCGCCATGTGTGCCTTCTCCGGCTGCAAAAGCAACCCTCAACCCAGCCCAACCACCGACAGCACACAGCTGCTCGAAGAGGCTCAGCCCAACGTCAGCGTCATCGGCGTCATCGACTTCGACACCCTGCCCGAGAAAGTCCAAGACGGCATGCGGGGCGGCAAAGGCCTTGCCTACGTGCGCTCCTTCAACGACGACCTGAACAAAGTGATGCGGGTCAAGCTGGCCCCCGGCTCCTCCGTAGGCCTGCACACCCATGACGACAGCAGCGAAATCATCATGGTGCTGGAAGGCTGCGGCATCGCCCTCTTCGACGGCAGGACCCTCACGCTGGACGAGGGCAACATCCACTACTGCCCCAAAGGCCACAGCCACGCCATCATCAACGACTCCAAAGAAGACCTGGTGCTCTGCTGCGTAGTGCCCCAGCAGTAAAGAAAGCGTAATCTGCATTGCGAGCAGTGTGCCATGGACATGGCGCACTGCGGTGACCATCCGTACCACCGGAAGGCGTCCCGGCAGGGACGCGACCGCAATAACACCGTACAAGCCGTAGGCGCAGTGCGGTGCTCATCTGTAGCATCGGAAAGCGTCCCGGCAGGGACGCGACCTCAATAACACCGTACAAGCCGTAGGCGCAGTGCGGTGACCGTCCGTAGCACCGGAAGGCGTCCCGGAGGGACGCGACATAGAGACAGGACAGCCGCTAACCCTAGCCCTTTAGCCCAACGGCAACCACCATCAACCCTATTTACCATTCCCGCCCACCCATTCTAACCAAAATAGCCGGGGCCGCCCGTTGGGCGGCCCCGGCTATTTATATATATATCCTAGAGGCAGACTACTTGACGATAGTCATCTCGTCGATGAGGTTCTGGGCTCCGGCGTACTTGTCGATAACCCACAGCATGTAGCGGGTGTCGAGGCAGATGCAGCGCTGCAGGTTCTCCTCGAAGTCGATGTCGCCAGACATGGCCTCGCTGTTGCCGTCGAAGGCCAAGCCGATGAGGTTGCCGTTGGCATCCATCACGGGGCTACCGCTGTTGCCGCCGGTGATGTCGTTGGTGGTGATGAAGCAGGTGGGCAGCTCGCCGTTGGCATTGGCATACTGGCCGAAGTCCTTAGCCATATAGAGCTGTTTGAGGCGTGCCGGCACTTCGAACTCGCCTCCCACGGGGCCTTCCTTCTCTATCACGCCTTCCATGGTGGTGAAATAGTCATAGGAGACCGCATTGCGGGGACGGTAGGACTTGACATTGCCGTAGGTGAGGCGGATGGTGCTGTTGGCATCGGGGGCCATCAGCTTCTTGCCGTCGTTCATGCGGAGGATACCGTCCACAAAGTCGCGCTTGCCGCGGTTGAGGTCGTCGCTGCTGGCCTTGGGCACATTCTGGTTGATAGCCACATAAGCATCGTATATGGCCTTGCCGGTCAGATAGATACCGTCCTTCTCGATGGTCTTGAGTTTGGGGTTCTTCATGAACTTCTCAAAGGTGGCCTGGTCGCGGAAGATGGACTTGTCCACGAGGGTCTCGGCATACTTGGTCCAGTCGCCCTTGAACTTGCTGCAAGCCTCGTTGAGGAACTCGGGCATATAGTTCTTATTCATGTTCTCATAGACATACTTGAAGAGAGCGGCAATGAGTTTCTTCTCGGTGGCCACATCGTAGTCCTTGTAGAAAGAGGCCATGTTCTTGGAGAGATTGGCATAGACACCCTGCATGTGGGAGGCATCCTGGCCGAAGCGCTCATTGGCGGTCAGTATGGTGCGGCCGGCGCGGAAGCCCTGCCATGGCAGTTCGGGACCCGACAGCAGGCCTTCCACCACATACTGGCTGGCCTCCTGGTAGGTGGCGCGGACGGCGTAGCCGTCTTGGATGCGGCCCAGGGCGCGGGAGTACTTCATGTCGTGGCCCTTGGCCCACTCGCGGTACTCGTTCTCGATGCCGCGTTTGACGGACATGATGTCGAGCTTCTTGAGGGCGATATTGGCCTCGTGGGCATTCTTCCAGTAGTTGGAGCAGGAGGCATACTTGGAGGCATACTTGATGCGGGTGGCCTGGCTGGCAGCCATCTGTTCGCGCAGGACACCGATTTTGACGCTGCGGATCTCATAGACCAGCTTGTTGGTGATGTTCATGGTCTCTTCGAGGCCGTAGGAAGTGAGGAAGCGGTCGGTGGTGCCGGGGAATCCCATCACCATGGCAAAGTCGCCATCCTGTATGCCTTTGATGCTGACGGGCAGGTGGTGCTTGGGCTTCAGGGGCACGTTCTCCTGGGCATAGGGGGCGGGGCTGCCGTCGGGGGCAGTGTAGATGCGGAAGAGGGAGAAGTCGCACGTATGGCGGGGCCACATCCAGTTGTCGGTGTCGCCGCCAAACTTACCCATGCTGGAAGGAGGTGCCCCAACGAGGCGGACATCCTTATAGATGCGGTGGATGAAGAGGAAGAACTGATTGCCGTTGAACATGGGGCGCACGCTGGCCTCGCAGCCGGGGTTCTCGGCCTTGCCCTTGGCAACAAGGGCTTCGCTGATTTTGCCGATGGCTTCGGCGCGGGCCTCCTCGGTCATTTCGTCGTTGACGGTGGCAAGCACCTGGGCGGTCACGTCGTCCACGCGCACCAGTATAGAGGCGGTGAGGCCAGGGTTGGGCAGCTCCTGGTCCTTGCTATAGGCCCAGAAACCGTCGCGCAAATAGTCGTGAGCCACGGTGGAGTGCTCCTGAATCTTGCCGTAGCCGCAATGGTGGTTGGTGCTGACAAGACCCTGGTCGGAGATAATCTCGCCGGTGCAGAAGTGCCAGAAATAACGGCCGTCGTTGCCAAGGCCCACAATGGCATCCTTGATGCAGCTTTGGTTGATGCTGTAGATGTCCTCGGGGGTGAGTTTAAAACCGGCTTTCTGCATGTCGGCATAGTTCTTGCCGATGAGGTTCAGAAGCCACATGCCCTCGTCGGCGCGGCCGATGCCGGGCAGGGCAACGAGAAGTGCCAGGGCAAGAATTGCTTTGGTAAAGAACTTTTTCATGTTATTATATTATTAATTATCAATAAATTCTTCTTTCCTCAAACCATGTCTAAAGAAATGCAAATATACGATATTTTAGCGAAATAGCAACTTTTTACTTCCACCACGACACAAAAGGAGCCTCCCGGACTGGGGGGCTCCTCAGGGTGCAATAGGTATTTGGGGACAGAATTACAGCATACGGGATGCGGGAGGGCTCTACTAGAAGGAGTACTTCAAACCGCCAAAGCCCGAGCCGTTGGCACCGATGCCCTCTTCGAGGAACACGCGGAAATGCTCGCCACCAAACTCCACGCAGACAGGGCTGAGCTGGCCGTTGACCATGAAGCTGTTGTCGCTTTCCCCGTTGATGCTCTCCATGCGGTAGGTGCCGCCGATGGCCAGACGGGTGTACATGGCAAAATGCTCTCGGTTGAACCAGTAGAACTTGGCCGTAGGAATGAGCGTGATGTAATTGCCCTTGAAGACGTAGGGCGCTGGGGCTTCACCCGTGGGGTCTGGCATACCGCCAGCCATATCGCTCAAAATGGACTGCACCCCGGTGGCCTGTTGGTATACCACCCCGGCGCCGATGCTCACGTGTTCGGAAAGGCTATAGAGATACTGTGCCGTAATGGCGGGTCCGAAAACTGCCATTTTGGTGTTCATGTTGTCGCTATGGGAGTTGACGTTGTCTTGGGCCTGCTTCATGCTCTCTATGAAGTTGATGAGATTGCCCGTGGTCATGTAGCCCACGCCAAGCGAAATCTCGCTGGTGGAGCTAGAGCTGCTGGAACTGCTGGAACTGGTGCGGTGCTTGCTGCGGGGCATCTTTTTGGGACGGTACTGGGCCGAAACGCTGGAAATAGCAATCAGCGAAATCAGTGCAAGAACAAAAAACTTTTTCATACAATTAGAAATTTAGTGGTTTAGTGAATAATTGAATTAATAAATGTTCATACTTGAGGGCACCTGCCACTGTACAGGAAATGCCACAGAGGTTTGTCACGCAATGGACCTAGCGTCGGTAACCATTGATTGGCTGACCCGAAGGCGTGATAGCCTGGTAGTAGGTAGGGGTCTCCACTGTGACATTGTGCCGGTTAGGCATCTTCTCGTTCTCCTCGGGCATTTTCTGTTTGGCACGGTGGGGCTTATGAGGGAGAAGGGTGTCGTTTTCGACATAGTTGGTGGGTATGCGGGGACGGTCGAGCAAATCGGGCAACGCCTCATACCGTATGACCACGATGGCCTGGTCATGGGGCAGCACCCCCAGGAGGTAGCTGTCGGTGTCCGTGTCGAGACCGAAGGAGGTGGCTGGCAGGGCCGACGGCAGCGAACTACGTTGCTCGAAGCGTTCCTCGCCGCGACCCGCGGCCTCGGGGGCAAGGGCAAACTGCGTCCTCAGCCACTCCCATGCGGCACTGTCCCTAGCCGTGATGATGGTGGCAGGAACGTTGTGGACGCTATCGAGGTGATATTCATCCAAGTAAGCCACCTCGAAATTGGACACCGCCCCACGGCTGTCGCGATAATGGTCGGGCACCCCAGGCTTGGCAGCGTCGGCGTGGTTGTGGGCCGGGGCCGACTGCGGATGAGGCACTGCCATGGCCCTGTCGGCTTCGGTGGCGGAAGGCTGCAACAAAGCAGGGCGTGCTTGGGGCATCGAGAGGGTGTCGGCACCCCCTCCGATGGCCATACCATCGGTTGGTGAGGGCTGCTGCCCCTCGGTATTGGCGGCCACCGTGGGGGCCACGGGTTGGGAGGCTGGCCGGATGACGAAAAACAGGGCCACCGCCAGCACCACCATGGCGGCGATGCCGCTGAGGAAGGCCGTGCGGCGGCTGCGGCGCTGACGCTCGCGGCGTTCTATTTCGGCCAGGAGCTCCTCCACCGGGGGTGCCACCTTGTCAAGCAAACGGTCAGCATCTTGCTTCCATGCCGCTTGGTATTGTTTCAAAAAATCTGCTTCCATGTCGTTCAAATCTATAATGACTACTAAAGTGTACTAAGGTTTCTATTTGTTGTCAACAGCCATTATCTTTCTGAGATGCTGCAATATGCGAGTATATCGGGTGCGCAGTGCCCCTTCGTTGAGGCCCAGCTGTGTGGCTATTTCTTTGTAGCTTTTGTCGTCGAGGCGCAGCACCACCAACAGTTGGTCGTCGGCCTGCAGCTGGGCGATAGCACTGTAGAGCTCCTCTATGTCGGGCCCACTATCGGCTGGCGTTTCGTACACCTCTTCCGGCAGCCCGGTCTGCACAAAGGCGGACTCTATTTTCTTCTTCCGCATCTGGTAGAGGACGGTCTTCTGCGCCACGCCCCACACCCATGTCGACTCCTCGCTACGGTGCTGATAGCCCTCCAGGCTGTCCCACAAAGCCATAGACACCTCTTGGTAGAGGTCGCGCATAAACTCGGCATCACCGCTGCCATAAATACGGCAGACCCTGAAGATGATTCCCCGATAGCGCGAGATGAGCTCCTGGTAGTATTCTATCTTTTCTTTGTGCGTCATTATTTTCTTTTCTCACTAATACTAGTTGCAGAAATGGGCAAAATGTTACAAAACCGGCCTATATTTAACAATCTTTAACTATCTTCTTGGCTTTTGAGCCGTATCTGGAATGCAGAGCCCCCGCTAAGGCCTCAGATCTACCCCTATGGGGCGGCCTGCCGTAGGCAGGCCGCCCCATAGGGAGCCCACCCAACGACGCTTTTGCCCAAAAAAACCTATCTGTAACAACCTTGCTCCAGGTTGGCTATTTATATTACATTTGTATTATTATTTACTTAGGTTTTATTTATCCATAATAAGTAAACTAAATAATAGTCTTAAACCGATAATTATCTATTCGAGGCGATGAAAAATCACCTTCGAACCATTAGACACAACGGCAGAAGTGGCAGCCTGACGGGCCCACCGGAATAGGTTACTGAAAAAGGATGTTGGCGACGGGAAAGGGCAAAACTCCGCCTATAAAGGATCTTTGTGGGGGCGGGGGAGCAAGCCTGGGGGAAGGAGATAATGAGATTAGGGCAGGCGCTTTGGCGGAGGTGGTGGTGGGCGGACCGGGCCATGGATTAAGCGATGGGGATAATGACGGGGCTGTGACCGGTGTGGGGCAGATATTTGGACAGCAGGTCCTCCATCCGCAGCCGCACGAAACCCGTGTTGGTGCCGTCGGTGCAAGAGATAAACTGCGACTCGGCGATGGGTCTGTCGATGACCAACTGTATGCAGTGGTCCTTATCGTTGACCAATGCCAACACCGTGGTGGCGCCATGGGGCGTACCCATCATGGCGACAAGGTGTTCCTCCGAGGCAAAGGACACGCGCGGAATACCCAAAGCAGCACAGAACTCCTTGGTGACAAAAGGTTTGTCGGGGGCCATGATATAGAGCCAGAAGCGGGTTTGCTGGCGGTTGGTGACGAAGACCGTTTTGATGACGGGGTTCTCCAGTTTGGCCCCGATGGGGATGCAGGCCTCCATGGTGGTGCCGTCGCCGGTGTCGACGCGCAGGAAGGGGATGTCGAGCGCGGTGAGGGTTTCGAAGATAGTTTGCTGAGCCGGCGACTTGTATTTCTCAGGCACCGTGCGCATGGGTTCGCTGACGTAGGTATCGGACATAGATGTGGATGTTAGTTGTGTACTTTCGTGATAAACTACTGTAGATCCTACATAACGCAGCGATGGCAGATTTATTGTACACCGGCATCATTTCACAGTCGGGGCACTCAACTGCCCCCGACTCATAATACTAAATGAGGGTACTAGCCGAAGGGGTAGTGCAGTGATTATCAGCAGTATTGGTAGGTATTTCGGCAGGGGAGTGACACAGAAACAGGGCATCCACCGAAAGTGGCCCTACCGCCTGACGGCAACAAACCCTCATGGGTCGTAAACCCAATTGGGCATTGGGTTTTGCCCCAAGAAGCGCACCCCCCAGGCACCACCGAACGCACCCGCTGAGAAAAGGGTCTTTGCTGTCTATATTTATAGTTAAAAAAGGTTAATACTAAGAAAAATGCATATACTATTGAAAGATAAATACATATATGTAAAAAAACATGAAGACATTAAAAAAAAGATGTACTTTTGCAAATCGAAAGAATAATACAAGATATTCGAATATTACTGACTATCAAATCAATAAGTTATTTATGGCAATTTTTTCCCATTCCTAAGCGTGATTTGCACTGATAATGGGTTCGGTATCGGGATAAATCCAGGCAACCGACATTATGAGCGTAAACCAATTATGGAGTTAGCATATTATTCGTTTCGAAGGGTAGACAATCCCGAACCACGAGACTAGCAAAGAGCAAGCCGTTTGTGTTGAAGTCGCACGCAATAAAATACTACAATAAGACATACAACAATAATAATATAAGAAAACGATTTAACTATTATGGTAAAGAACAATCAAAAAAAACAGTATCTGACACCCACGATTGTGTCAGTGGCTTTCAAAGTAGAAGTGGGCCAATCCCTTTCAGGAGGAATAGGCACTCCTAACCGAATCACTGAATTCACAACTGTAAATCGAAGTGCCGCGGCCAGTGCTTATACTGAAGAATCCGAAACTAATTGGCCAATCTTTCAGTAAGTAACAACCAAAAAAGTTCAGAGGAGAGTTAATCATTTAAAAAGGAAACTAGACAATGAAAAAAGTATTTATTTATAGCTTTGTGGTGGCCGCCCTGCTGACCGCGGCAAGCTGCAAGAAGGAGACCTCCGAGGTGGACTATCTCCCCGCTACTATCTCACAATATCAAGGTGGCAAAGATGCCAAGGTCTTTCTGGATGAAAACCATGTGGCCTACTGGAACGCCAGTGGCGATGTGGTGAACTTGAACGGTGTACAATCAACAGTTTATCCTGACGGCAATTACTACAAAATTGCTGTCAACGCACAGGCTCGGGGCAATGAGTACTATGCCATCTTCCCCCATGAGTATGTGACCAGCGCTACTGACCACACCGTCAATCTTCCTACCGTGCAGAAGTATACCGAGACCAATGGAAAACAGCGGATTAACGCCCTCATGGCTGCCCATGGAACCACACGTCTGGAGTTCAAAAACGTTTGTGCTTTGCTCGAAGTGACCGTGGCTGGCCTGGCGGATGACCAGCATTTAACCAGGATTGAGGTCTCCACTGTTGGTGGAACCACACCCTTGGCAGGTAGCGGCTCGATTTCTTTCGAGACCGGGGTTCCTGTGCTCACCATGAGCAGTGGCGGCTCGCCCACAACAGTCTTGCAATTTGACGAGAATGGTCACCAAGACGGCACCTACTATATCGCCGTACCTCCGGTAAGTGGCCAGAAATTTAAGATTAGGATTATGTACCGTCAGCCAGATGCCAGTCACAACACTGTCATCACTTATTCAAAGACCTATACACAAACCAATAATTGCAACCTTCATGCTTCTAAATTTGGCTCAATTAGTACCCCTGACATCACCACCAATCCCGTCGACCACCTCCCTGGCGGTTTCACAACCCCTGACGGCGTGGTGTACTTTTCACGCGGTGTTGTGAAATGCGTCAATCCCACAAATAACAGTGATCCTAGCCGTGTTGAATGGACTTTTGAAAACAATCAATACTCCGCCACTGCTTATACCGCTAGCGGTCCCAAGGCCAAAGATTTTATTCAATCAGGCTATATGCCCTTCAGCACACAAAACAGTCATGCTGGATTCCCCATATTGGATAACAGCAATAGCGGTGCTTTCTGGGACTGGGGTGACCACTACGGTAATAATTCTCATTGGGAAACCTTGTCTAGGGCAGAATGGACCTATTTGTTAAGTACGCGTTCTGCTTCAACCGTAAATGGGGTTCCGAATGCGCGTTATGCTTACGCTAAAGTGAATGGGCAATATGGATTGATTCTTTTCCCAGATATCTTCTCGTGGCCTACTCCTGCCAGCAATGCGCCCGCACTGATCAGTACCTCTTGCATCAACGCAACAAATGTCGCAGTGAACAATGCTCCTAATTATGAATTAGCCGCTTGGAAGGAGCTAGAGGACGCTGGATGCGTGTTCCTACCCGCTTTAGGCTACTATGACTATCACGGAAACACTGGCAACTTTGTAAATGCAAGTACCAATCAGGGATGGTATTGGACTTCTGACGCAGTAGGAGGTACTAGCCATAATGCTTTTTGTATGAATTTCCCGAATGTTGTTTCATATCCTCAAGAAAGTATGGGCTATGGTATGTTAGTCAGACTTGTCTATAGATATTAATCTGTACACAAGCACATAATCTAGTCACACACGCAGGTAAGCATTATTTGTCTTCCTGCGTGTGTTTTTTAATGATTATCCGCATTTGCCGTAAAGAAGCCTCGAAGAGGCTTAATATTAATAACACTGTGAAGAAAGTCCAGTGGACTTTCGATAGCGAAGCGGAGAATTAAGCGGAGCGCAGTGCGGTGACTGATAGTCAACACATCGGGTGCGTCTCGGAGTGAAGAAAGTCCTGTGGACTTTCGATAGTGGCACAATGTGCCACGGAGAATGAAACGACCTCGCCTATGTGCCAATTGCGGATAATCATTTGTTTTTTTATTCTCTGGCGTTAGGCCTGCAATCCTATTGACGGGGAGATACAATAAGCGCCGCAGGAGGGGGTCCTGCGGCGCTTATATGTGGGGTATGGGTGGGAGGCCTATTCCTTGCCGTGGGCGGGGTGGTCGTGGTGCTGGTTGCGCGTTTCGAGCCACGCCCACAGGCGGTACATCAGCCAGCCCCACGCCAAGAAGAGGATGATGCACACCCAGGTGGGGACCGGCGAGCGGTAGGCCTGGTCGTTGACAAAGCGCTCGAAGGCGGGGATGTCGGCATAGTAGTAGGCCCCGGCCCCAAAGTCGAGGCTGTCCACCAGTCCCAACCCATTGGCCATGATATAGAGCGCACAGAGCACCACCGCGATGCCCATGCACCAGGTGACGATGCGCAGGAGCTTGCCACTACGTTTCTTCATACCTTAGAGGGCCTTAGATTGTGAGGGTGGGGATGGGGAAGAGGACTCCCGAGAGGAGCAGCCACACGGCAAAGAAGGTGAGCAGGATGTTGAAGGTCTGGCCGATGACATAGAGCCACAGCACCTTGCCGCCATGCATATGCTTGACGATGGTCTTGAAGTGGGTGTCGAGGCCGATGCTGGTGAAGGCCAGGACGAAGGCCCAGTTCTTGTACTGGTCGAGGAGTTTGTTGATGGCACCTACCTGGTCGGAGCCGAAGGCGGGGGTGATGATGAAGGAGGCCACCAACGAGGCCACGAAGAAGCCGATGATGAACTTGGGGAAACGGACCCATATCTCGCCAGCTCCCACGGAGCGTTTCTCGGTGTTGTCGACACGGGTGGCGAAGAAGATGGCCACGAAGAAGGCGATGAAGCCGATGAGGATGTTCTGGATGGACTTGACCAGGACGGCGGCCTGCTGGGCTTCCTCGCCCAGGGCGGTGCCGGCCACGACGACGGCGCCGGTGCTGTCGACGGTGCCGCCGATGAGCGAGCCGCCCATCAGGGGCGACATGCCGCAGGCGCGGATGATCATGGGCTCGAAGACCATCATGAGGATGGTGAAGATGATGGAGATGGAGACGGCCAGGGAGAGGTCCTCCTTCTTGGCCTTGCAGGCGGCGCCGGTGGCGATGGCGGCGGAGGTGCCGCAGACGCTGGTGGCGGCCGAGAGGGTCATGACCAGGGGCTTGTTGTCGATCTTGAGCACACGGGTGCCCAGCTGCCACATGAAGATGATGACGATGGGGGTGACAATCCAGGCAATGCCGAGGCCGTAGAGGCCGAATTTGGCGATGTTGGAGAAGAGGACGGAGAAGCCCATGATGACGAGGCCGGTCTTGATGTAGAACTCGGTCTTGACAGCGGGTTTGAGCCACTCGGGCACGCGGATGGTGTTGGAGATGAGCAGACCCACGAAGAGGGCCCAGAAAGCCCATTCGAGGTAGCGGTTGAGGGTGTACTCGGCACTGATGAGGCGCACGACGATGGCGATGAGGTAGAGCACCAGGAAGGCGGGGATGAAGCGGCCGAGTTTCTCACCCATGAGCTTGGCGCCGATGCCGAAGAGGAGGGCCAGGAGCACGCCGGTGAGCACCAGTTTGCCGAAGAAGGCCCCCGTGAGCTGCGAGCCGAGGGAGGCGTATTTGCCGCTCTCGAGCTGCTCGGGGGTGAGGGACTCCCAGAGGGTGTAGGTCTTGAACTTGAGGGCCGAGAAGAAGTCCCAACCCAGCAACACGTCCAGTGTACCCAGAATGATGACGATGAAACCAATCCACACGGCCAGCCAGTCCTCTTTCGTGTAGAGGTCGGACCAGTTGCCTTTCTTCTTTACAGCCGTGGCTGTAGCATTAGTATTATTATCTTTCATATTGTATATAAGTATTTTTCTGTGCAAAAATACAATAATTCGCGAACTTTCCAAATTTTTCTGCACACAAAAACCATTTTTTAAGATTTGGTCCCGTGCTGGAGGGGGGCGTAAGAAACCCCAAAGACCAGTTGGGGCCAAAGTGGCGCTTCTAAGACCATTAGATAATGCGCCTGCTGGAGCCAAAAGAAAAAGGCTCCGCGAGTGGAGCCTTTTCTGGATATCAAATGTAAGTAATGTCCTTGATTATGAGCACTTGCTCCAGCCGCAGTTGGGGCAGTTTTTGCAGCCGCCGGTGTAGATGATTTTGGAGCCGCAGTCGGGGCACACCTCGCCGGTTTCGGTGCCATCCTTGATGAAGCGCTTGAGGGCGCGGGCGACGCCGTTGGACCAGGTGGTGATGCTGTCGACATCGAAGTTGAGTTTGCCAATGAGGTCCACGACATTGGGGATGGGCATGCCGTGGCGGAGGATGCCGCTGATGAGCTTGGCGTAGTTCCAGTACTCTTTGTTGAACATGCGGGAGAGGCCCTCGATGGTGACATGGTAGCCGTCCTGGTCGAGGAACTGGAAGTCGTAGCGCGCATGCTCCTGCCCCGGTTCCTTGACGCGGATGACGAAGCCTTTCTCCACCCACTTGGGCAGCACGAAGTTGTCGGCCTTACCGGTGAAGATCTCGTAGGGGCGGCCTTCGTACATGCCCACCACGGCAATCCAGTCTTCGCGGTCGTTGCGGAAACGGATGACCTCGGCTTCCAATTTCTTGGGGCGCTTGGGGGCCTTACGCTCGGCGAACTGGGCATCGTCCTTGCAGGCCTCGCTCTTGGAGACGAGGACGCCGTTGCGGGAGCCCTCGCGGTAGATGGTGCAGCCCTTGCAGCCGGACTCCCAAGCGGTCATGTATATGGTGCTTACTATTTCCTCGGAAGTTTCCTTGGGGATGTTGACGGTGACGCTGATGGAGTGGTCCACCCATTTCTGGATGGCACCCTGCATCTTGACCTTGTTGACCCAGTCGATGTCGGCGGAAGTGGCCTTATAGTAGGGGGACTGCTGAACCAGGGTGGCGAGCTCGCTGTCGTCGAGGGCGTTGATTTGGTCCATGGTGTAACCCTTGTTGATTTTCAACCAATCGATGAACTTGGGATGCAGCACATTGTATTCTTCGAAGAAGTCGCCGCTCTCGTCCTTGATGATTTTGTGTTTGGAGGAATCCTTGTCGTTGGGGTTGATTTTCTTGCGGCGCTTGTAGCTGACCAGGAAGACGGGTTCGATGCCGGAAGTGGTCTGGGTGCAGATGCTGACGGTGCCTGTGGGGGCGATGGTGAGCAGCGCAATGTTGCGGCGGCCGTACTGCACCATCTGGGCGTACATGGCGGGGTCGGCCTCAGCCAGACGCTGGATGAAGGGGTTGAGTTTCTCGCGGTTGGCATCGTAGAGGGGGAAGCTGCCGCGCTCCTTGGCCATGATGACCGAAGAGCCGTAGGCGGCGCAAGCCAGGGTGCGGTGGACCGACACGGAGAACTCGGTGGCCTCGTCAGTGCCGTAGCGCAGGCCCATGGCGGCCAGCATGTCGCCCTCGGCGGTGATTCCGAACCCTGTGCGGCGGCCTTCGAGGCACTTCATCTTGATGTTGAGCCAGAGGTTGCGCTCCACGCCCTTGATGTCCTCGCGCTCGGGGTCGTTGTCGATCTTGGTGAGGATTTGGTTGATTTTCTCCAGCTCCAGGTCGATCAGGTCGTCCATCAGACGCTGGCCTTTCATGATATGGTCGCGGAAGAGGTCGAAGTCGAAAGAGGCCTGGGGGGTGAAGGGATGCTTGACATAGCTGTAGAGGTTGCAGGCGATGAGTCGACAACTATCGTAAGGGCAGAGCGGTATTTCGCCACAAGGATTGGTGGAGACGGTGCGGTAACCGAAGTCGGCATAACAGTCGGGCACGCTCTCGCGGATGATGGTGTCCCAGAACATCACACCGGGCTCGGCAGAAGCCCAGGCGTTGTGGATGATTTTGTTCCAGAGGGCGCGGGCGTCGATTTCCTGGGTGAAGGAGGGTGTGGGGGAGTCGATGGGATATTGCTGCACGAAGGGCTTGCCGCTGCGCACGCACTCCATGAACTCGTCGGTGATCTTAACGGAGATGTTGGCACCGGTGATCTTGCCCTGTTCGAGTTTGGCATCGATGAACTGCTCGGCATTGGGGTGCTTGATATTGATCGTGAGCATGAGGGCTCCGCGGCGACCGCCTTGTGCCACCTCGCGGGTGGTGTTGCTGTAGCGTTCCATGAAGGGGACGATGCCGGTGGAGGTGAGGGCGCTATTCTTGACCGGGCTGCCGGCGGGGCGGATATGGGAGAGGTCGTGGCCGACACCGCCGCGGCGTTTCATGAGCTGCACCTGCTCCTGGTCGATCTTCATAATGCCACCGTAGGAGTCGCTGGGGCCGCTATTGCCGATGACGAAGCAGTTGGAGAGGGAGACGACCTGGAAGTTGTTGCCGATGCCGGACATGGGGCTGCCCTGAGGGATGATGTACTTGAAATCCTTCAGGAGCCCATAGATGGTCTCCTCCGACATGGGGTTGGGGTAGTTTTGCTCGATGCGGGCAAACTCGGCAGCCAGGCGGTGGTGCATCATGTCGGGATTGAGTTCGTAGATTTTGTCGTCCTCGCGGAGGGCGTATTTGTTCATCCACACATTGGCGGCAAGTTCGTCGCCTCCGAAGTATTTGATGGAGGATTCCATAATCTCCTTGGGAGAGTACTGGGTGTACTCCTTAGGCTTAAGGTGCTGATTATCATCACCAAAATCCAAAAACATTTCAGATGACATAGATGCGTTTCTTTCTAATGTTATACTATATAATTAATTACAGCGATGGGTGCCATTTTTTTGAGAATGCTAAATTACACATAAGTTTTCGTATAGTGGGAAACGAGTTATCAACATTAGGACTGAAAAAAACGGCAAAATGCTGTCTTTCAAACTATCCAAAGATGATAACGTGCAGCAAAGACCTTTCTGAGCCCATCGGGCGAAAAAGGGGTCTCCCATCCAAGGCGGAAGAGAGGGACGACAACAAAAAAGCCGAAGCTTTATGAGCTTCGGCTTTTTGTTATCCTGTGGAATCGGATTACATTGCGTTGACCTGTTTCATCAACTTAGATTTCAAGTTAGAGGCCTTGTTCTTGTGGATGACGGAACGCTTGGCCAACTTGTCGATGATGGAAACCATCTTGGGCAGTCTCTCAGTAGCAGCGTTCTTGTCTTCCAGTGCGCGGAAATCACGCAGAGCGTTGCGCATGGTCTTGGCGTAGTAACGATTCTCAACTCTTCTTTTCTCGTTAGAACGGATTCTTTTTTTTGCAGACTTGTGATGTGCCATAATCTTTAATAATCTATCTTTCTTTTTTAGTTGTAGTCCGTGCGGGATTCGAACCCGCGATTTTAAGAATGAAAATCTTACGTCCTGGGCCAGCTAGACGAACGGACCATTTTGCGCTCTCTTGTCTCTCAAAAGCGGGTGCAAAATTACCAACTTTTTTTGAATTGGCAAAATATTTTTTCACTAAAAAATGTGAACAAAACCGGTAATTAGTCCGTATCTGCCTGAAAACGAAAGCCTAAACGCTTGCCGGTGGCGAGTGTTTTTTTGTCATAATCGGACCGCATTTCACCCACAGAGACCAGCTTAACCTCGTCGTAAGGAGGTGTTAATAAATCAAAATTGGTGGTATATTCGATGGCGCTCTCCACTATACTTAGCACTGACTCGTTGTTAATCAGCGCGATATTGAAATTATTGTATAGCATACCCAGCTCGCGTTTGCCCTCGATGAAGTAGTGTTTCTCGTAGTTAACAAACACACGGCCAATCATATACCCGAGGTCTTGGTCGCGGTGGTAGGTGAAGGAGTCGGCCAAGAAGTTGTAGATGCGGATCACACCGCAATAGGAGCGACGGGAATCCTCGCGGATATACGGCGACTTCATGACCTGATGGTCGCGCGAGAACTCAAAAACATTGGTGTGCATGTCGAACACCAGCACGTCGCCGGCAAACTTCACTTCGAACTCGAAGTCGCCATGGTCGGTAAACTCGAAGGCCACATTGCGTCCTTCGCGGCGGTTGACCTCCTGGAAGGTGGCAATGAGTTCGCGGGTGGTGGTGCGGAAGAGCTCGAAAGTCTCCTTCGTGGAGGCAAAAACTTTCTGTTTGAGGTCGCTCTTGTCAAAGACCAAGTTCTTTAACGATTCTTTCAGTTCCATGTCTTTTCTTTTTTTTGAGGGTGCAAAGATACAACTTTTTTATGGAATGAGAAGAGCGAAATATAAATTGTGGGAAAAAATGTGTATCTTTGCAACCACAAACTGAACACTAAGGGATGGGTACTTTTATAGGTGGGTAAATAGGTTATTGGGGTATTCGTTATTAGACAAAAGAAAAAAAGAAAAATGGAACAAATGAAATATAAGGTGAGCACTAAAAATCGTGCGTTTTATGTTGTGCCCTTACAGGGCGTCATTTGTAACCCACTCATTTACCCAAGGCGTTGCCATTGGGCTAGATCTGTTTAAGCCCTTTCAGGGCTTTTCTAGAGGTTACCATAAGTCAGTAACCATAATTAGTGTGCATTTTGTCAACACGAATTACCACTAATTATCCATTAATTATAAAATGATTATCCGCTATCGTCCGAAATATGAAATCGCGTCTCTCCGAGACGCACTTATGGGGTTGATTCCAATCCCCACACTGCGAAAATCGGAGATTTTCTTGTATGGGGTTATTGAGATTAAGCCTCTCCGAGGCTTCTTCGGTGCAATGCGGATAGTCATTAATTATAATTAATGGTCAATTAAATGGAAATTATATGTAAAAAATATTTGAACAATTACTTATTTATGAAGAAACAAATCCTCTCCGCGCTCCTGCTAGTGCTGTTCGGCCTACAGCTCTCGGCCGGATATGCCTGCACCAATTTCCTGCTGACCAAAGGCAGCACCACCGACGGCAGCACCATGATCACCTATGCCGCCGACTCGCACACCCGCTACGGCCAGCTGCGCTACCACGCCGGCGGGGCGCACCAGCCCGGCGAGATGCTGAGCCTGTACAACTACGGCAGCCTCAAACACCAGATAGATATCCCGCAGGTGGCGTACACCTACCGCGTGGTGGGCTTCATCAACGAGCATCAGTTTTCCATGGGCGAAACCACCTGGGGTGGCATCGAGCCCCTGTCCAAGGGCAACGCCACAGGCATTGACTACGGCAACCTCATATACCTGGCCCTGCAACGCGCCAAGAACTGCCGCGAGGCCATCCGGGTGATGGCGGACCTGGTGGCCACCTACGG
>Ga0247608_10001683_pt1 | contig 29734 bp, 50 predicted proteins | sample 176DNAGHGlowgp2_FD_193490 | JGI IMG/M metagenome (GOLD analysis project Ga0247608, IMG submission 193490) | Sheep rumen microbial communities from Palmerston North, Manawatu-Wanganui, New Zealand - 1766 DNA GHGlow gp2 | ecosystem: Host-associated > Mammals > Digestive system > Stomach > Rumen ...
ACGAGGATGTCTTCCCCGAAAGCTCTCTTGTATAGAATGTTTGTGGCTGCTGAAGACTTCAAAGCCACTTCTTTTTCGCCTAATTTAATTGTCTTTTCCATTGTTACAATCTCCTTTCCATAGAGAAAAAGGGAGACTCCCGAAGGAGTCCCCCATTGAATCAAGGTGTAAATGTGGGAACAGGGACAGCCGTGTACCATGCCGAAACGACATCGGGGTCTGTTGTCTCCTGTGTCTGGACATGGAGATAGCCGTCTGCATCTGCTCTCGGAATAGCGGTCAGAGACAGAGTCTCTGTCTGCGGTTCGATTGTACCGCCTTCGCCTGTTGTCTGTGATGCGATGTTCGGACGAGAACAAGAACACTTGTAGAGACAATGCTTCGTTGCTCTCTGGTCGCCATCGAACTCAAACATGAGTGCGAAATACTTTGTGGTCTTGAAATCGTCAGAAGCTTCAACGAGGATCTTATCGTCATCTTCCTTGTAGGACAGAACATCCTTGAGGAAGTCCTCGTTCACTCTTGCGACTTCGAGGTCACCCTCATAACCGCCCTGTCCGTATGAGACGAAGTAGTCGCTATTGTCTGCACGGAATACGCTTCTATCAGCATTGGAACTCATAGAAAGAGAAACCGCACCCGCAAGAGCTTTGACATCGCCATAAGAGGTCGTGACTGCTCCCGATGTGGAAACCGTCTCAGTTATGAGGGCATAGTGCACATTCTTTAAGCCGAACTTTACAGTATTGTCAGCCATTATCTTTTCCTCCTGTTATAGTAATTTTGATAAACGAGAATCTATCTCGTCAGCCACCCATTCAGCCACAGGACGGATGTGTTCGATTTCGGGAGAGTTCCCGACAACAGTTCCGTTTCTGACTATTGGATGTCCGTATTCGAGAAGATGTGTGAGTTGTGGATCTGTCTTGTTTCTGACCACTCCTTGGGAGCGGAAGTTGTATGTCCTCTTGCCGGACTCATAGACCCACCCTCGTCTGTATCTTCCCGAATGTTTGCCCGATTCATTGACAGGAGAGGTCTCTCGAAGCTTTTGAGCAGCTTCTTTCCCTATCTCGTCAAATATGGCTTGTAGGTTGTCATCGACTTGAGTTCCGACCGCCATCAGTTCCTCTTGAACAGTCTTGGCAAGATAACCATAGCCACCTTGACCCATTCCTGTCAGTCCTGTTCCAAGAGTGATAACGACTTCTTCGTTTCCCTGTCTGTGATGAGTTCCTTTCCTTGCCATGAGTTAGTCCTCCGTGTCTTCGTCTCCCATGACCTCGAACTCGAACTCGACTTCCCAACAAGATTGTGAGTCGATATACTGTTCAGTCTTGACCCATGCTATGTCATTGTCATTCAGAAGCTTCTTGATGTCCGACTCAAGCTTGAGATCCTTGTCGACTGTATAGAGGTCGATTCGGAAGTTCCACTTCTCACAGAAGACCTTGTTGTCTGCCGTGAAGTTGTCGGGTTGCTCTGAATGAATCGTGATGAACGGAAGCTTCGTTCCGTTCGGAGCATGGTCATAGAAGGAAGGAGTTGTCAGAGTGTTCAAGAGTTGAATTGCTTCAACTTGGTTCATCCTTCGTCCCTCCCCTCTCTTCCAAGTACAGTTCGAGCTTGTCGGAACCGTTGACCGCATAAGTACGATAGATGGAATATAACTTTCCGTTGTACTTGACGATGGGTTCATCTCCATACTCGAAGTCATAGATTGTCGCTTTCAAGGACGGCTGAAGACCGATTCGTCCTCCCGCAAAGTATTCTGTCTGCGAGACAGAACCAATGTCGGCAAAGACTGTCTTCGTTGTCCTTGTCTTCTCGACAACTTGATTGAGACTGTCCTTCTCCGTGACAATCTCCACCAAGTCAATCGGGTAAACACTATTCTTCATCGTTCGCCACACTCCTATACTGTCCAGAGAGTGCCATCTTCGTCTTCATGTCGTTGTACGATTTGAGATATTTCTCATCGCTGAACCACTTATAGGAGACATATGCGATGACCGCTCCTGTCTGCATCGGGTCGGCACTCGATGAATCAAAGGTCTTGATGTCAGCGGTTGCCGTCAAGTCCAAGATTGCTTCTTCGATGAGATCCGAAATCTGCGAATCGAGATTGTTGAAACTGACCCGAAGTGCCGTTTTCACCTTGTTCAAAAATGCCGTATCAACCGCCATAAACATCAACCCTTCTTTCTTGTGGTCTTCTTGGGGTCAGCCTTGACCGCCTTCTCGACCTTCTCCTTCTTCTCTTCGACAAGTTCCATGTACTCGGGACGGAAGTTCTGAACCTCGCAGACTTCGCCCTTCTTGTGGATTCCCCTGTCATCGAAGAAAGGTGCTTTGACTCTAACCTTCATTCGTATTTCCTCCCGCATAAGCTTTGTAGAATGTCTCATTGACGAGAATATGTCCCATGTGACCGCAACTGATGGAAGGGTCAAGGAGAATGTCGAAACCGCATTCTCTTGCCCTCCAACAGAAGGAGAGGTCTTCTCCGAAGCCGTTGATGGGTTCAAACCAATTCGTGAACTTCGATGCGACCTCGAACAGGACATCAGTCGAGACCAGAACGCACCCGAAACCGACACCGCCACATTTGACTGTGTCGGTCGGGAGCGGAAGGTCTGAATGTTTCCCTGTCTTGGGGTCGCAATCATCGAAAGCAACAAGATGGTACGGAGGACTCCGTCTGAAATAAGCACCCGACACAATCGGAGCTTTGTGTGCCAAGAGTCGGAGCATCGTGTCCGGCTCGAAGGTCATATCAGAGTCAAACCACATCGTGTAGTCCGCACCCATCTCTAAAGCTTTCTTTGCCAACTTGTTCCTTGAGTCGTAGATGAGACTTCCGACTTGGAACATTATTGCCACTTCGTGACCGCCCTTTTGGAGCATGGCGAGACTTTGTGCAAATCCCGCAGATACCATGTCCATGCAAGGGACACATACAAGTATTTTCGCCATAAGACATTCCCTTTCCGCTTAATAGCTTATGGTTTTATCACTTCTGGATCTTTGCGAATGAAGCGGGGCCGACAACCTCGACACCGACATACTGTCTGCCGACAATCTTTACCATGTCGGATTCAGCAAGAGAAAGGTCATCAAGTTTAATCTTGATTTCTTCTCCGTTCGGGAAGTTGGCAATCATGCCCTCTCCAAGGTCACCGACAATCGCATAAGTGTCGCCCGAAGAAGCAACTGCGAAAGCCTTGACTGTGTTGTTGAAGAGAACAGGAAGTCCCTCGAAGGGGTCATAGCCGTAGCTACCCGCAGCCTGCACCGCCTTGAACGAAGCGAATGTTGCCTTGTTCATGATGATGACAGGGTCTGTCGCCTGATCAGAGATGGAAGCAATAGCCTTTGCGATTGTGTCGAGTGCGATTGCGGAAGCCGTTACGACAGGGACACCAACATTGACGGAAGGAGTGTTTGTGGAAACGGTTCCACAAGCTTCAATCTTTGCGATGACTGTGTCTGCGAGTTTCTTCGCAATCTGATATACAAGCTCGTCATATACATATGTGAGGAACTCTGTGGAGTCGATAACCTCATCAGATACATAGATGAACTTCTTGATGTTGGAAGCAACAATGTTGACAGTTCCGAGAACAAGATTCTCTGCGGAAGCAGAAGAAGTTGTCTGACCCTCTGTGTGGATGAAAGCTCCGTCAGCAGAAATCTCGAAACCTACACGGAGATTACCCTTGACATAGGTCTTCTTGATTCTTGCTACGATGCCTTCCTTCTCCCATGCGTTCTTGACGATGTCATAAACGATAGAAGCAACAGGGACATCACCGCTGACATTCTCGGTCAGAAGTGCTCTGCACTCCTTGTCATCGCCTGTTCTGATGTAGTTTGCGAAAGCATCTCTATACTCGGGAGTTGCTACGATTTCCTTGTTTGTCATTCTCTTTTCCTCCTTAATGACAGGTTCTATTGTGTCGATGTCGACCTTGCCTTCTGCGACCATCTCTCGGGTCTCCTTGGCTTCGGTTGCCATCTTCTTGAGTTCGTTCTTTCTCTCTTCGAGAGCATCGAGTTCAGTCTTGAGTTCAGCCATTCTTGTCTCGTCTGCACTCTCGACTTCCTTCTGAATCTCGGAAGCACGAACTTCGACTTCCTCGATTGTCATGTCTTTGATTTCAGTCATTTGTGTTTTCCTCCAAGATCCTTGAAATCTGTTCCTTGAGTGCCATCCGGCTCTCCTTTATTTCCGCTTCGTGAAGTCTCTCCGCTTCAAACCTCTCAATCTCTCCGTCTATGAGGTCTTTTGAACGAGCTGAAATATCTGTGTAGGGGTTTGCGGGGAAGCTAACTGCCGATACATCGTAGAGCTTCCCGATTCCGAGAATGGTTCGAGTGACGATGATGTCTCCGTTCTCCATTTCTTCTTCTGTGTAGGAGTCCTTGCTGACAGTAAATGCGAAAGACATTCTGTCATAGAGACCCTTGTCGATGTCTTCATAGACCGACCTTGAGGACTCTGTCAGACCGAGGTCTGTCGTGGTCTTCAAGCCGTGTTCGTCCACTTCAAGCGACAGGGACCTGTTCCTCGTCCTTGCGTAGACTCTTCCTTCGTGGTCAATCTGGAAAATGACATCGGTCATGTCCGTGTCCTTGAAGGCTTCCTTGCTGACCATCTCTCTGACTACATATTTGCCGTCACGATAGAGTTCGTAGGCTTCCTCGAAGGTCGTTGCGTAACCCTCGACAATGTAGTTCTTCTCTTCTCCCTCTCGGACTTCTCTCTTGCGAAGTTCCATTGAGCGGAATTCTCTGTTGGTATTACTCGGCATTTTCTTCTTCCTCCTGTTCCTGTTTGCTTGGATCTGCCGTGGGGTCAACGAAGTAATATTCACCCCTTGCGATGAGTCGGTCACCGCCTTCAACAGGCGGGAGTTCCCAAATGTCTCTAATCTCGTTGATGGTCATCAGTCCTCTGTCTGCCATGTTGGACGAGATGTTCAGCTTGTCCGAGTTGGTCAAGAACTGAATCCTGTTTGCGGTCAGATAGAACGAATTTCCTGTGTTCTGCTCTATTGCCGTAAACAACATATTTGTCACGACCTCCGAAGCTTGAACGGCAAAGGGTTCGATTGCTCCCTCGTAAAAAGCGGAAGCCTTGTCTCCTGTCAGTTCGTTCTTGATGGCTTCGGTCGAAACACCGAAATACTTCTCGATGTTCGAGTTGATGAGAGACAACTGTTTCTCGTCAACTGTATATGGCTTGTAGTCAATCTGCTTCGGTTCGCCGACAAGATTCGAGAACAGAAGGAGGAATCCCTCCTTGTCGTTCAAGTTGGCATCCTTGATTCTCTGTCTCTCCTTCGCTATGTCCTCGTCCTTGGCAAAGTTGTTCATCCTTGCCATGAACTTGAATGAGTTCGATTCAGAGATAGCAGACTTGATAGCCTGTTTGTTGAGATCCAAAAGCGACAGGGTCGAGCGAAGTGCCGTGTTCGGGTCTCCGAAGATGTCATCCTTGTACTGATGCTTGGTGATGATTCCGCATCGGTCGAGTTCGATTGCAACCTTCTTGTTTCCGGCAAAGGTGTATCTCAAGAACTCCTTGCCCTTGTAGGTCACGACCTCGCAAGAGGAAGGAAGAACAGGGAACAGTCCGACCACAGAATCCATCTCGTCCAGAATCGGGACGATGATTGCGTTATTCTGCATCTCATAGATGGTTCTTGCTCTGTACCAAAACTGATACCAAGTCTGATATTCGTTCGGACGAACCTTCAGCTTGGTTCTCATCTTCGCCTTTGCAGTTCCTGTCATCTCCATTTGGAGCTTTCCTGTGTTCCTTGCGAGAGTGTCAATTGCACTTCTGACTTGGTCGAATTCGTAGATTTCACCTTGCCATGTATGGAAGACGGCAGAATAAGCCGTTAAAGGCGACCATCTTTCCACCCCGACAGGGTTTCTGTACTTCTTCGGAAACAGCTTCTCTAAAAGACCCATTTCTTCACTCCTTATTCGTTCTTCAACTGATGACCATATTCACCCGCCCATTTGTCTTTGACTATCAAGGCATCGAGCAAAGCAGCCACTCCGTCAATGTGACTGTTCTCGTTCAGCTTCACAATCTTGACTCTCTTGGTCATCCTGTCCTTCTGAAGTGCCGTGTCGAGCAGATGGACTCTCAAGAGCGGATTGTTTCCTATCTTGAGTCGTTTCTCCTTCAACACTCCTTCAAGCTTGTTGATGGCGGGAGTCATGTTCCATCCTTGGTAGACATCGTCCATCAAGAACCCGCCATCGTTCTTCATCTGTTGGACGAGGTATTGCGAAGAATATCGGTCATATCCGACCACTAACGGCATGATTCGATAATCTTGAACCAACTTCATGAACCACATGAAGACATCGTTATAATCAACGAATCCTTCTCCCGACAGGGAGAGGACTCCTTGCTCTATCATTTCCCGATATGGGATGTCATCTCTCGCTATGGCTTCATCAAGCTTTTCAGCCGGAATCCAAAAGTGTGATATGACATACTCCACTTCGTTCCGTTCAATAACTACACAGGCAGAGGTCAAGTCCGTTGTCTGTGAAAGGTCTATTCCTCCGACTGCGTAGCTATTGAAGAAGTCTTCGGGGCATATCGGTTCGCTAACCGCACTATCGACAACCTTTGTCGCTAACCATGCCTGTTCTGAAGACTGTTTCACACAACAGTATTTTGTGAGGAACTCCGCCTTCTTCGACAGAGAACCTTCCGCAACCGCTATCTCTTCGAGCATATAGTCCACCGAAACCGAGACACCCAAGTTCGGATTCGACTTCGCCAACTCGTTGATGTCGTTCCACTTCTCTTCGTCATCTATCATGTAGAAGACAGGAAGAAGTCTCTTCTCCTTGGAGTCTCCAAGAAGGAATCTCGTTCCCCTCTTGAAGAGTTCGTCATAGATTCCTTCGTTGACATAACCCGATGTCGTGCAAGACAGAATCATCGGCTGCCTTCGAGATCCAAGAGCGGACTTCATAACTTCATATTGCTTCTTCCCCGCATCTCCGACCCAAGAAGCTATCTCGTCACAAACAACAAGATGCGGATTGAATCCGTCCGACTTCTTGGCATTGAACGCAATCTTCTTGATGATTGTGTTCGACTCTTCGATGTAGAAATCCGCTTTACGGCCCCTTGCAACTATCTTCGACCGAGTGTCTTCTTCTGCTTGGCACATCTGCCAAAAACACGAATATACAATCTCGGCTTGTTCGAGCTTCGGGGCGAGACAGTAAATCTCTGCTCCGTACTCTCCATCGAGGAAAGCGACATAGTCCATGATTGCGGAAGCAAAGAGTGACTTGCCGTTCTTCCTTGCGACCAACAGGACTATCTCTCTGAATTGTCTGTTTCCGTAATCATCAACGATTCCGAAGATGACGGAGACCAGAGCCTTTTGCCAAAGTTCCAACTTGAGAAGGTCGTTCCTTCCCTTGGAGTGATGGCAATAGTTCTCGATGTACTTGATTGCCCTGTCAGCTTTCTTCGGCACAAAATAAAAGGACTTGTTCTCAAGTCCCTTCACGATGTATTCATACAGAAGCAAGATCCACCGACCGACAACTATCGAACCTTCTTTGATTCGTTGAAAATACTCATATATGTAATTGTTCATAAGTATTTCCAATGATAGCCACCCGCAGTTTCATTCCTTCCCCGACAGACTTGTGCTACCATTCCTTTATATAAACCAAGTTTCCGAGAAGCTTCACAAGCACTCTCAAACACTTCTTTGGTCTCTACGCAAATAACTTTCTTGCCCTTGTGGTTCTTTCCTGTTCTTGTCTTGCTCATTTTTCTGCAAGTTTCAGGTGCGAGTTTTTTCCCTTTTAACCTTTTGCAGATGCGTTCAAGCCTTGTTCCGTATGAGTTGTTATACTTAAAGTCACACCATTCAAGATTTGACACTTCGTTGTTCTTCTTGTTCTCATCCTTGTGGTTTATGCAAGAATACTCCAAAGGGTTATCAATGAACGCTTCAGCCACAAGTCTGTGGGTATATCTTTGAAATTGTTCCCCATTTTTGTGGAGACACACTCCAAGATAACCCCTCCCTCTTATGGTTTGCTTAATTTCTTTCCCGCTTGAGTTCCTCACCTTGCCTGTGGATGAAACCTCATACAGTCCGTTAAATTCCCTAATTGTCTTCCATTGTTCCATAATTGCCACCTTTCGCAATCGCCTTGTATATGAAAATACAGAGATGCGACTAAGGCTTGTCGTTTTCGGGAGCGACCCTATCTCTGTATAATCAGCTTAGTCATCTAATTTACTGAATCCGCTCTTGGCTTCTTGTGCCGGAAGAAGTTCGTCAAGCTTCTTGATTATAGACAGATAACTCTTGTCTCGAATCGCAAAGATTTTCGATTCTGGTCTCTCCCTCGGGAACTCGACTCCGTCATTTGCCTGTTTGAACAACTCCGTGTTGCCGTTTACCTTGATGTCTTCCCATAAGTCATCAAGCGAGACACGAAGTCGGGCAGCCTGCCACAGTAAACCATCGACAAGGCTTCTCTTGTTCGGAGGTATGTTCTGATATAACTCCGAAAGCCTGTCATACTCTTTTTGTTCTCGACTCGTCTTGGTCGATTTTGTCTTCTTTGTTGCCATATTGCTTCCTTTCTGTCGGATTGCATAAATATACATTGATTATGCACCCTTTTTACTCGCAACCCCTGTTTTTGAATCAAATTGTGTGTCGCTAACGACCCCCATGCACCGTTGAGTCCGAGGTCGGTTTTCGTATTCGTGACAAGGGGGGATTGCATACTGTGAATAATTATGCACTCGTCACAAGTTCGCCATCGACAAACTTCCATCGTCTGGTCTGCTTCGTTCTGCCGTGTTCCTCGTTATGACAGGCAAGACAGAGAGCTTCGAGATTGTCGAAGCCGTACATCAACTCGGGATCTCCGAATGTTTCTGATGTCAGATAGACCTTGTGGTGGACTATCTTTGCGGGTTCATAGATTCCTTTTGCCAAGCATCGTTCGCACAAGTGATTGACCTTCTCAAGGTAAACCTCTTTGCATCTCTTCCACTCGGTCGATTCATAGAAACTTCTGTCGATTGCCCTTGCCATCCTGTTGTTCCTCCAAAGAAAAAGAGAGACCGCTCACAGTCAGTCTCTCTTATGAAAGGAAGTCTGAAATATGGCAGAACCATAATCACACACTTTCATATTATTATAATTTCAGTTCGGTTCGTTCCGCTCTTCATCAGAAGTCCTTGAACTCGGTTATGAATTCCGAATAGTCCTTCTTGGTAAACGGAATCTCGGACAAGTCGATGTCGTACTCGTCAGCCAACTTCTCGGCAAGGTCGACTTGTGCCTGTGTCGGTTCTTCGTCCATAGTGTCTTCCTCCTTCTTGATTAGTCCGTCAGCTTCGAGTTCTTTTGCGTGGATCTCCTGTCTCCTTCTGATTCCCGCCAAGTCCGAGAGATTTAGATAAATCATGACTTCCCCACCTTCCTTTCTGCGATTGCTCTCTTGACCTTGTCAGTCAGCCATGCCGGAGCTTCCTCCCATTCGTCAATCATGACCTCAAGTGTGCGGATCTTGACATAAGACTTTGCGTTCTTCCACATGGCTTTGAACTGTGGACTGAAGAGGAAAGGATAGTCTTTCACTAATGCTTCAAGCTTCGTTGTGTCGGGATATGCCAACATCGCATTATTTCGGTCTTTGATGTATGTTCCTATTGTTACCTTCATGTCTCGTCCCCTTTCCTCATATCTGCCCCACAGTTAGGGCAAAAGTTAGATGGATAATTCTGTTCGTGACCACAAGGAAAACAATGCACCCAATCGTGTTCAACAATCCACTTGCCTTTCGGTCTTTCTGCCACTTTCTCACATAAGGATTTCCAATCAATCTGTTGAGTCACATCCACAACTGCTTCTGCAAGAACCTTGATACATTCTTGTGGGATAACATTTACTTGCGGTCTTTCAAAGTCCTTTCGCCCTTCTTCGTACCCTGTTTGATATGCTTCTTGATAGAATGGATATTCAACTGTCGGGGCATTGTCGATTTCGTCAATAACCGCATAGATTGCATTATTCCAACCATTGTCATACTCGCTTGAAGGGATATTATCTATTCTATCTTCAATTGGAGTTTTCAAAGCATCTGCGTCAATTAGTCTCATGAGTCCTCTCCTTCCTCCTTGTCGTGTTCCTTCTTGAGTTCGCAATTCTCGCAGTCTCCATAACAGTCTTCCTCGGAACAGTCCTCAAAGAGTTGGTCGAACTCTTCTCCGTCTTCGCATCCACATTCGGGACAGATAGGATAATTCTCAAAGTGCTTCCAATACGGACTCGAATCTATGAGGACTGACTTCGTGGGAGCATCTTCGGGGTCGTAGACATAATCGCAATTGCAACACTTGATTCTAATATTCATCGAGATTCACCTCTCCTTCTGGAATGAACGGATAGACGGCAGACAGAGCTTTGTTCCGTAGTTCATAGACTTGGGTCTTCTCATAGTGATAGTCCTTGCCGATGTCCTTCCAAGACTTTCTGTTGATGTACCATGCCTTGAGGATTCCTCGGAAGAGAGCATTGTCGACTTGGCGGATGACCGCATCGGTTCTTTGGATCTCTCGGAGATATTCCTCAATCTGCTTGTCTATCTCTGCGGACAGGATGGTATATTCTATGAACTTGCTCTCGGAAGTGTTCGAGTCGGTCTTGTTCGGGATGTGGTTAGCATCATAGACACCGACTCCCCACTCATTCAGCTTGTCACGGAGTGCGACATCCTCTCCTATCTCCTTGTCCTTTCCCCACATCCTCGAAAGCCAAATGTGGGAATAGAGTTCATTTGTCTTCATGGTCTCTCTCCTAACTCTTCCCATTGAACGAAGATTGATGCCTTCTCTCCATAGGTCTTTCTGACTCGCAGATCCACAATGAAGGAGTCATCCTTGAAGAACCCTACCTTGACCATTTGGTCGATGAAAGCCTTCGGATAGTTGTCGACATCCGGCTTCGTGACCTTCCATGTCCCCCACAACCTCTTCGGGGAAGTGATGCTGAAGACAAACCACAGATTAAGACGAATCGGCTGCTCTGACGGTTCCTTGGGTCTGTGAGGTCTCAAGGCATAGGCGAAAGTCTGTTCAAGGGCAGAGAGCTTCGCATCCTTGAAGTAGTGTCCTGTCCTTGAGTTGAACCTCTTCTGTTGTGCCGTTCCCTTGGGAAGACCGCCCTCGAATGTCAAAAGGAATTCATTTTTCATCGGTTACACCTCGAACGGAAGACTTGAAGGGTCGATGGGTTCGTCCTTCTTGACGAAGTTCTCTGGAATCTCCCTCTTCGGAGCGGGAATCTCCTTGGACGGAGCGGTCGGGGCCTTCTCTGCTTCCGACTTCCTCAAGAGTACGAATCCGACTTCGTATGCTACGATGACAACCTCGTTGACCTTCGTTCCGTCCTGTTTCTCATAGGACTCTGTCTGAAGTCTGCCCGAGACCTCTATCGGGTCGCCCTTGTGGAAATACTTCGAGATGAATTCTGCCGAAGACTTCCAAGCCTTCAGATTGAAGAAGTCGGTTGTCTTGTCCTTGTCGTTCCTCTGGACGGCAATCCTTGTCGAAATGAATGTAGTTCCGCCCGATGTCTTCTTGAGTTCGGGTTCATATACTAATCTGCCTGTGATGTTGATTGAGTTCATCCTCTTTCTCCTTTATCTGTTTTTCGTGAATGACCTTGAGTGATACAAGGTCGCCTATGAGTTCGTCCTTCGTTCCCTTGCCGAACCATATCTTGTCGAGAAGGATCTTGTATCTCTCGTCAAAGTCCATTCGGGAACACTCCCTTCATTCGTTCTTCCATTTCGGGATTCTTGTCGTAGAAGTCACCGAGTGCATCCTCGTTCGGTTCGCATCCGAAGCCTATCCACTCGCAGAAGGCATCAAGCCATTCATTCAACTTCTCGTCCTCGATGGGTTCTGCTCCAGAGATGGAAGTCAGTCGTGCCGGACTCTTGGGTTCATCCGCATAAGCGACCGAAGCTCTGACGATGTTCTTTCTGATGTCTGCGGGATTCGGGAAGAACGGAGAGGTCTCCATGTGGAGTCTGGCTGCCTTGTAGACCGCATCGGCTGAAAAAGAACCGAGTGTCATCTCCCAAGAATCGGCAAGTCCCTTCGGGTCGGTTATCTTCTTGTTGTAGTTCGTAGTGAGGAACTCAAGAAGCTTCGTGATTTCGTCTCTCGTCATATAAACCCTTCCTCCCTTCTCAATCTTGTGAACGGATTCTCTTCCGTGATGGGACCTGTCCGAGGTCTGTCCTTTTTCTGTCGTTTCTCCCAAGTGATGACGGCTGACTTCCAATCCTTCATCGGGTTCTTGCCGACCTTCCATCCCTTGGATGTATAGAAAGCAACAAAGGCTTCGGGATCTATGGAGTTGTTTCTGGATTCACAATAAGCTCGGACTTCTTCGACAGTCGGAGGGCAAAACTTTTTTGCCCGACTTTCTATTATCTCGTTACTTATAGATATATCGTTACTTATAGATATATCGTTACTTATAAGTGGCGATTTTCCAGACTGTGGTTCAGCCATACTATGGTTTTGCCGTAGTGTGGTTTCACCATACTGTGGTTTGTCCATAGTATGGTTTTTCCCGACTGTGGGTACTTCGTACAAATCCCAAGAGCAAGAAGTGAACTTTCCCTTCTTGTCTTGCTTCCTCTTTTGGACAATGTAGCCACACTCCTTCAACTCCTTGACAAGTCTCATAATCGTTTCTTTCCCGAGTCCTGTCATGGAGCAGAGACCGCTTATGCTGAACTCCCACTTGTCCGAGAGGGTCAGACAATAAGCCATTAACCCCCTCGACTCAAGTGAAAGTCTTTCATCTCGCAGAATTGACCAAGAGATCCGCACGAACTCTGTCTTGTGTTCTGCTCTATGAATCATCCTGTTATCAGTCCCTTCGTGTACTCGATTGCACCCTTGAAGTCCTCGTCCGTGCTTGAGTTGTCGATTCCGCAAGTCTGACAGATGGCTTTTCCATCAAGACCGAAGTCAACGAACAGGGACAAGAGAGCTTGTCTTGGTGTTAAATTGTCGTACTTGGAGAAGTCCGGCTTTGAATATTCGTCCGAGTCCGCATCCTTCGTGTCATCCAACAGGAGCAGACCAGAGAGGGCATACTTCCTCGCATAGGACGAGGCAGCCCCTGTGATTTGAGCATCGTCCATTCCCTTCTTTGTGAGTGTTTCCCTTGCCCATCCGACCGAACAGATTTCCTCGTCCGACTCGACATCGAGGATTGAAGCAACCGCTTTGACATAGACCCTGTCGAGGATTCCGACAACATCGTCAGAGATTCTGAACGCAACCTTGTACTTGTTCTCAAACGGCTTCACGGCTTCAAGGATGCCTTCTGCGTTCCTATAATTGTAGTTTCCAAAGGAATTGTGGAGATTCTTCGGGGCCTTGAGTTCGACTTGGATCTTCTGAAGCTTCTCTTTGAGATTCATCTTCTCGTCTGCCATAATCACAACCTCCCAAGGCACTTCAGCATGGATTCACCGAAAGCTATTGCCGAGTTCGCCATCTCAAGGAACAGTTCGTCCATCGTGACAGGGTCGGTCTCTGGAGCGGAAGGAGTCTCGATGAAGTCGGCTGCCTTTGCCTTCTTCTCTTCCCTCTTGGCTTCCTTCGCCATCTTCTCAAGCGGGAGGATAGATTCTGTCTTCTTCTGCTTCCTCTCGTCTCTAATCAGCTTGACGAGCTTTTTTGAGAATGTGGTCATCTTGCGACCACCGAACTTCACATGATGACCGACACCTTCGACTCCGTTGTCATAATCGGGTTCAATGCCCCATTCCCTCGCAAGTCTGTGAAGCTTGTTCTTCTTCCATGAGTCGGGAACTGTGACTCCCTCTCTCTTGCAATAACCCACACAGTCCTTTAACTGATAGAGTTCCTTTGTGTCAAAGTAGTTCTTTGCTCCGCTTGTTCTGCACATGATTTCTTCCTCCTTGTTATTTGATTCTTAATGATTCGGTTCTCTCAAGATGTGCGACACCCGAAAGGTCAACACCGCCATCTATGTCTTCCTTGAGAAGCTTCTTGTCAATTTTGGGTTCTTGTGGGATGAGGTACTTTTGGGGGATGAGAGACAGTTCACAGTCCACTTTGACCGATGCCGGATTCAACTGTCTGGAGACCTTGAATGTCCCACACTCAAGCTTCGTCTCCCCGACTTCTGCAAGAGACCACTCCATCGCAGACTTCATTCTCTCCTTCGTTTCCTCAAGATGCTTCCTCTTGAGTGAGAGTCTCTGCTCTTCTGATTTCAGTCCCTCGATGTCGGACTCAAGATTCTTGATAAACTGACAATAGTGTTCAAGCTTTATCTTCAGTTCTTCCTTGCTGACCTCCAATGCTCCCTTGAGTGCTTCGGGGTCGACTTCGCCTTCTTCCATCATCTGATTGATGAATCTGATGTCATCCGTGAGTTCGTAAATTGTTGCCATAATTAGATTTCCTCCACATAATCAAAAATGTTCATTTGTCCGTCTATTTCTTCGCCATAAGGGTCAAGCCACCAATGAGCGGGGTCTCTCCAAGGGATTCCGATGTAGTCAAGGACTCTGCCCCATCCATAAGGAGTGCCGTCCTCGTCTTTGCAACACTTGTTCATCCAGAAGTCCCATTCCTTCGGAGACCTCTCGAACAGTCTGTCAAACCGATGTGGTCGATTCTCAAGTTGGATTCCAAAACCACACATGGAACATCCTGTCCTCTGTTCGCCTGTTGTCTTCCACTCGTCATTTTCCACAATGACTTCTCCGTAGATTTCGGGGATATGGACTCCAAGGTCCACCGCAAGCCGGACCACATCCGAGTGCATAAAGAAACTGAACGGAGCAGACCTTGCGGTCGTTTTGCCCCAATAGTTGCATCCGTGTTCTTCGAGAGCATCCGCTCTCTGACCGCCTTCTGATGCCATGATTCCGAGATATGGGACAGAGTGATGTTCTTTCGCCCATTTGTCGCAAGGAGCTTCTTTGAGGTAATAACAACACTTGTTCGAGACCTTGAAGTTGGTCGGGGCAGAATAGCCGAGACTTCTTCCTTCTTCATCAAGACCACCGAATAACTTCAAATATGACTGTGGGAGTTGCATCTTTGAGTTGGTCGCAAAGTGTCCTTGTGCTCCGCAGTCCCCTGTTATAATTGCGTGCCGGATGGTCTTGTTCTTCTCAGAAGGATGAGCGAGTGTGTCAATCTTGTTCGCAATCTTCTTCGAGAGAACAGGGAATCCTTCGTCTTGAAGGACCTTGACTTTGGACTTCAACGGCTTGACCACAATACATCCAATCTCTTTGTGTACTTTCTGAATGGAAAGGTCTTCGAGTTGTGATGCCGATATAAAAGGGATTTCCTCTTCCGTGAATCCCATGTCTCTGATGAGGTATGCCAAAGTGATGCTATCAAGACCGCCAACAGAAACATGACAGTTAAATCCTCGTTCGATTGCTTCTTCATAGAAACTTCTGATTCTCTGTCGTGCCATTCTGACTTTGATGTCGTAGGGAAGCATCTGTCTCTGAACCATCTGCTGATGTTTCTCAAGCTTATAAGCCTTGTATTCCTCGACTGTCGAGAGTTCTTTTCTGCTTTCTGCCATTAGAAACCCCCGAACTTCACATTCTGACCGACTGTCGGGTCGTGAATCTCTACCACTCGGACATTCTTGTTCTTCAGTTCGTCTCGTTCAGCCGTGACCTTCTCCAATTCGTCCTTGAGTTGGTTCTTCTCTCTGACGATTCCCGATGCCCCAAAACAGGCAAGGATGAATCCGAGACCGAAGCCGAGCATTGAACCGATGAGAAGAATCAGAATCTTGATTGCTATGTCGTTCATTCGTGCTTCATCCTCCTTCCACAAGTCGGACAGTAAATCGACATCGTGTATCTGTTCTTGTGTCCGCATCTCGAACAGATATAGACATAGTGGGTCTTGTCGACCTTGATACGATTCCAAATTGCCGTTCCTTCCATTTCAGTCCTTCCTTTCGTTTGCTTTCCGACTCGCACATTGACCGACATAATGTGCGACTTCCTTCATGTCGACATGGTGGTAAAACGATGCTTTCCGAATTGCGATTGGAGGGTTGACCCCTTCTCGAATCATCTTTCGGGCATACATCACCGCTTTGTAGACATCGGGGTCGGAAATGTAATCCATGAGATATTTGTGTTTTGGAATTGACATTCAGACCTCCTTTCAGTCTTTGATAATCCAAACCTTCACTCCGCTCTGGTTGTTGAAGGTCTTGGACTCTGCTTCTGATGTCGTGAAAATGTCGATGTCATAGCCGTTGATGGCTGACCCTGTGTCATCTGCTCTGAAGATGATTCCCTCATAGCCTTCGATGATGAGATAAGATCCAAGAGGAATAACCTTCGGGTCGACCGCAACTGTGTGACAAGTCGGGTCATCCGTGACCTTTCGCCCCGATGCCGTGATTCCGTCTGCCGAACCACATTGTTCTGCCGTGGCTGCGTACATGGTGATGTAAAATGCCCCGACATACTCCAAGGGAGGAAGACATTCGGGTTCGACTGTGTTGATGAAGCTCTGAATCCCTTCCAAGCCGTCAAGGACTCTTCTTGCCTGTTCCCTGTTCTGTTCCACTTCAAAAGCGAAGGAGACATCGGGGACCGTGGCCTCGACATCCGGCTTGTGATATTTCAGACTCACAAGTTCTTCTTCGGGTTCATCGAATACCATCGGAAGTGCGGTCACGATGAAACCTATTCCGAAGAGAGTTGCGATTGCCATTCCATTGATAATTCTTTCGTACATTTCAGACTTCCTTTTGTTTGAACACTTCATCAAATGCTCCCTTCCATGCTCGGTTCACATCCTCAAGTTCTTGATAGTTGATGGGATATGAATTCAAGATCCGCATCGAAACATTTGCTGAAATTGCTTTCTTCTCGGCTTTGGTGAAGGTCTTCTTTCCGTCTAAACAATCCCTTGCCCTTTGTCTGCTCATACATCCCGCATGAGCAAGTTGGGTCAGATTGTCAAAATATCGTCCGAGGGACGGATAGAGACCCGATGAAGCCGTCATGTCTTCTGCGATTGAGATTTCTCAACCGCATTGTCAAAAAAATAGACATCAATCTCGTTGAAGGGAATGTTCAAGAGTCGGACGGCTTTCATCATGTCAGAACCCGACCACTCTGTTTCTCCCTTGAGAAGTCGGCAAACCTTGCTCCTGTTGATGCCCGAAGCTTGAGCAAAGGACTTCTGGTCTCCGTACTTCTCGACAATTCGAGATTTCAGTCTTTCCGTTTTGTATGCCATTGTGACCTCCTTTCTCGGTTGAGTTATCTCAACACGATTTCATTTTAACAATCGGTTGAGAAAATACAACCCCCAAAAATTGTATTTTTGCAACTGTCATAAATCTGTCATATAATGACCTCGAAGGAAGGTCTTAATAATATGGAAGAAATCAAAGACAGATTGAAGAAAGCGTTGGAAATCCGACAGTTGAAACCCGCAGAACTTGCACGGAAGAGCGGAATCGACAAGGGTTCACTATCAAGGTATCTCAAAGGAGATTATCTCCCGAAACAGACCAAAATCGGAGCGATGGCAGAAGCTTTGAAGGTCTCCCCGACTTGGCTTCTTGGTTACGATGTAACGATGGACGGAGAACTGCTTCCGTCCGAGATCCAACTCGACAAACTGACCGAAGAGAACCGCACAAGGATTCTCGCATACTATCAAGCTTTGATTGACTCACAGGAGGTCAAGTGATGCCGACTCCAAATTGGGACGGAAGACGATGGAGAATCCAAGTCCGGCACGAAGGGAGACGAGTGTCTTTCTCTTCGTCCATCTCTGGAGCAAAAGGTCGGAGGGATTGTCAGAGAAAGTTCGATAATTGGTATTATGGGGAAGCGACAGGAGAGAAAACTGTCGGTCGTGTGGCTGCCGAATACTTGGAAGACCTCAAAGCTCGTTGTGGGGAGAACTCCGCTTCCGTTCAGCAGAATAGTCGGTATATTGCCCTCTATGTCCTCCCTATGCTCTCCGAAAGGAAAATATGTAAAGTTACCCTCCGAGAATGGCAGAAGGTCATCAACGAAGCCACAGGACGAAACAAGGCACTATCCGAGAAGACATTACAGAATCTTCGTGGAATCATCATGGCAATCATCAAGTTCGGATATGAAGACTATCAATGCGAGATGCCGAGAGGGAAGCTCTACATCCCGAAGGGACATTCCAAGAACGAGAAGGAGATTCTTCAGAGAGACGAGGTCAAACGGCTTCTCGAACCCTCCGACTTGTTTTACTATCCGCTCTTCAAGTTCCTTCTGCTGACAGGGATGCGACCTTCCGAAGCCTTGGGTCTTCAGACAGGAGACTATGACGGAGAGACTGTGACCATCAGAAGAGCAGTCAATGCTCAAGGCTTCATCACCGAAGGCAAGAACAAGAACGCACGAAGGATGATTCCTCTCGGGAACATGGCAAAGGAAGTCCTCGATGAGACGATTTCCCGAAATGAGAAGATGAACCTCCGCACCGAATGGATCTTCTGCTCCAAGGATGGTTCAAAGGGGAATCAAAGCACGATGCGGAATCAATGGCTGACCCTCAAGAATGAAAGGGGCCTGTCGGGAACAGTCTATTCCCTCCGACACACCTTCATCTCCTTCATGAAGAATGTCATGCCCGAACAGATGATAAAGGACATCGTGGGACATTCAAAGTCCTTCGACTCGTTCTCGGTCTATGGTCACATTCTGGACAATGAAAAGGAACAGGCAGCCGACATCATAGACCTGACTTTTGGTCAGAGTGTCACCCAAATGTCACCCAAGGAGAAAGTAAAAACCCCGAAAGCCTTGTGACTCTTGGGGTTTACTTGGTGGAGATGATGGGAGTCGAACCCATCTGTGTATGCCCACCCATAGTCAAAATGTCCGTAAAATAGGGGTTTGTCCCCGATTTGTCCCCGATTTGTCCCCGAGTCATGGACAAAGTGTCACCCAAAATGTCACCCAAAAGCCCCCTTGTGCATCTTGCATAAATGTACAATGATATGTCCGTGAATCTGTATGCCTTCTCCCTGTTCCACTCGTCAATGTACAATGATACAATAAAGGCATCAAGGAAAGGGAGGACAAGACAATGAAAATCATCCGCAGAGATAACATCGCAATCACCAAGGAAATGACCGACAACAGATTCTATGACAAGGTGTCCGGCTACAAGGTCAACGAAGACGGAAACCCTGTCGCTTTCCTCGGAAAGTACATCATCCCCTCGAATTATACCGATGACGAGATAGTCGAGCTTTACAATGACCCCATGGTCGAAGAATAAGGAGGAACAGGATATGACCAACATCAACGAGAGATCCAACATCAAGAAGTACGGCTTGAAGGTCATCAACGAAGACCGATTCGAGACGGCAAATGGCAGAGCATACATCACCAAGGAACACAAGACATATTATGTGTGGGGTCACGGAGCGGAATTCTTGGGTTATACATATAACTTCGCTTCTGCTTGTGAGTGTGCCATGGAATACGAAAGGAGGTAAACATGAAGGAACCGTCATCCAGAGTCAAGGCTTCGATGAAGTACAATGAAGCGAATGTGAAGCAAGTCAAACTTGCATTGAACAGGAAGACCGATGCGGACATCATAGCAATCTTGGAAAGATGCGACAATGTCCAAGGGTACATCAAAGAACTTATAAGAAAAGATAACCAATAAAAAAGACCCCACTCAAACGAGTGGGGTCTTCTTGGAAAGGGATATGTAACCGCAGAGGGATACATCTATTTTGTGTAGGCTTTCGCCTTCGCCTGTGTGACCTTGCCGTAAAGTCCATCGGTCGTACAACCGAGGATTGACTGACAGACCTTCACCGCATTGATGGTCTCGTTGCCGACCTCTCCGTCAGCTCCGTACTTGGGGAGACATCCTTCGGAGATCCACAGGAGAACCTTCTGCATCTTCACGACTTCCTTTCCCTTGTCTCCCTTCTTGAAATATCCTCTCGAAGGAAGAGTCGGGAACTCTCCTGTGTAGTGAGAAGGGACGGAAGGATTCACTTCGTCAGCAAACCTCGGAGTGATGAATCCTCGAATGTATCTGCCGTTGATGTTGACTGTCCTTGTCCCGACCGCCTGTTTCTTGTTGCCTTCAATGACTATGAAGGAAGAAGCACCAACAGAAGAAACTATTCCTGTGTGGTCATGTCCTGTCACATCTTCTGGAGGATTGCCGTCATCTCCCCAATCGTAGATGATGACATCTCCGTTCCTTGGGACATAGGAATCCTTCTCGACCCATATTCCCGCTTTCTTCGCCTTCTCAATCAGCGAATGGGGACCTGTTCCGCATGAGTAGTCGACAGGAACACCGATTCCGTCCTTGAGGACATTGTCGGTCTCTTCTGCGACCGCACCGACAAACATGGCACACCACTTCGAGTCGACAGAACCCTGTCTTCCCTTGTCACAAGCCTTGTTGTAGTCCTTGACTATCTGCTTGTGACCCGATGAACCTTTCTTTGTTCCTATCCATTCGGAAGCTCGAATGACAAAGTCTTCTCTTTTACCCATTGTCAATCTCCTTCTTCTTCGCATACTGAATGGACGAGATCCCGAGCAAAGCACAAGCAAAAGTTGTGATGGCTGCCATCGTTGCTCCGATGGGTTCAACGAGAGGGAGATTCCAAATGTGACCGACTGTCAGCCACAAAGCCGTTAGTGCCGGAAGTCCGACTGTGGAGATCCACTTCAAAATGTCATAGGTCTTGTTGTTCATAGTTTGCCCTCCTTTGTTAATCTCTCGAATGTTTCCTTGATATGCTTATTAGCAATCATCGTGTAGGAGTTCTTGAAGTCGGGATGCGATTCACAGTATTTGTCGTATGTGTCGCAATCATCCAACTGTTGGCGGAAGTATTCCGCAGAGTGTTCGATTCCATTCTTCAGTTCATCGGAGAACCGCAGAATATGAGTCCGTGCGAGGATGGCTTGATTCTCGTCTATCTTCTCCGAAAGGTCATCAATCTTCTTCTCGATGTCTTTCGACTTGTCCTTCCTTGAAAAGAACAAGGAGATGAGGAACTGAAAGAACGAGAAGACCGCCCCCGAAGCAAGGACGGCTACCCAAATTTCTGTCATTTCATCAAACCTCCGTCAATGTGTATTCGACAGTCATTGACTGACTCGCATTTTTGGTCACGGCTGAATCGAGAGTCCACTTCGTTCCGAGATAGAGCTTTGTCACCGCAACAGAGTTCAGCGACCCTCCGATTCCGAAGCATGGAGCAGAGATTCCATCGTTGCCGAAGATGTGACCCGAATTGATTGCTACATTCTGCTTCGCAACAGGGAACACTTTGTCTCCATTGATGAGGAAGGAGTTGTGAACGATGATTCCTCCAAGAGAAGTGAATCTTTCATTCGTCCTCGAACCCGACTGACCATCAAACTGTTCAGCAAGGGTCGTGTCTATCTCGTTCTGGTCAGCAAAGTTCGACAGATTGACCTTGAACATCTTGGTCGGATGTCTGTCGTAGTCTCCTGTTCCTCTGTTGCCGTAAACGAAGATATATCCGTTGTATATGATTGCCTTCGTAGGAATGGGAAGTGCTACATTATAAAATCCTGTCGGATTGTCTTGTCCTGTGAACTTCCAAAGCTTCGCCCCCGAAACATCCACATAAGACTGTGTAGAGGTCTGATTCGTCCAATTCGAGAGGTCTATCTCATCAATGAGAAGTCTCTCCCCTCCCTCTGTCGGGACTCCGAAGAGAATCAGCTTCTGATTTGCGAAGTCGAAATGATAATAACAACCGCCCTTTCCTCCGATGTTGTAGTTCTGAATCGTGACAGTTATCTTCGAGGAATAGTCTGTCAACGGAGCAAGAGAACCGCCTTGGAGCTTGAACTTGGTATTGTTGATGGGAGTCTTGAAGACATCAACAGTCGTGCTATCCACCAAATAGAAGGAATATGCCGTATTTCCATCTATGGCAAGAACAGGAACTCCGTCATCTCCGTAGGCATAACTCTTGGAGATGCAACCAACATCGACAAAGGGGTTCAGACTCTGGAGACAAGTCGGGTTCGTTCCATCCGAACGAGATCCGCAGCCGAAGCTTCCGACATCCGTGTGAGTCAGACCGAGGGAAGCTATGGGGCCGTTTCCCGCATTAGTTCCCCATTCCCACACAAGTTTTGTAGAACCGCTTGTGAGTGCCGTTGCCGAATCATCGGGATTTCCTCTTGTCGAGTCATCGCCCTGTGATGTGAGAGGGGTCTGTCCGGCATGAGCGGTCACAGGGTTTGATGTATAGGCGGGGATTCCGTAGTTTGTCGGGTCGCTATCCAAAGCAGAAGCAAAGACCAGAACTCCACCGAGATATGTCTTGTAGAGGTCTGCGAAGGAGTTGTAGTTCACAAGCCCTCCGTAGTTGTTCCCGAAGATGTCCGAAAGGGCATTAGTGACGAGATTGTGCTTCTCGAAGACTTCCTTCTTGCCGTTGTGAACATTCTTGAGAGTCATCTTGACATCACCCTTCAAGATGGGGAAGTCTCTCCCTTTGAAGTCGAGGGACTTCAGTCTGTCAGTTACATTCATTTGTCTTTCCTCCTGTTTGAAGTTGAAATGAAGAAGCGACCCCGAAGAGTCGCTTGTTGATGGTAGTGTGTGATTCTGTTTCAATTCCTATTTTGCCGAATTGCTTTTAGGTTCGTCTATTTCCTTGCCTTGCGGTCTTTCTTCGTAAGGTATGCCTTGATAAATTCTTGTAACAATCGCACTTAATTGTCCTTGGTCGGGCATTGTATCTTCCATTATGGTATTGTATATGTCCTCGGATATATCAATTATCAGTTTCATTTTGCACCTCGTTCCTATTTTGGTGAATTTACTGTTTTGTATCGTTATGATAAGGTTGCCTGCCGTAATAGCAATTTTCGCAATCATCACGATTACAAGGGTAAGGGCATTTACAAGTTATCATTTGTGTTTGTTACCTTATTGTCATAAGTAATCATTGAGGGTGTATAACGAGGACAATAATCCTTGTACACCCCATAACAAAAATTTTGATAAGCACAATTATTACAATTAACCATTGTTACCGCCTTTCTAAACTTCAAACCCGTTGTGTTTGAGATACAAGCAAACAATAGGCGCAAAAATCCTATACTTTGCAAGGTAAACAAACAATACCGATATGTAAAATCTAACTCGTTTCATTATGCTTTGTCCTCGGTCAATTCCTTATAAACATCGTCGGCATAGTTACCAAGTAATGTTTTGATAACCTTGTTATTGCCGTTGGGTAGTTGTTCCTCGGGGTCAACCACCACCAAGCCGTGTAAATCTTTGTCTGTATCAAAAATAACGAGTAATTGCTTTTTCATTTGTTACCACCTTTCAAAGTTATCAACAGAAAATCTGTTGATAATTTGTAAATGCCATTTGCTTTCGTACTTGTAAAAAGTAGTTTATGCTAACTATCAATGGCTTGACGGAGAGTAGGTTTTCATCTCTCGTTATCTCCGCAAAGATAACCCCCTATTATTTCAAGTTTTTCATACCTTAATGAAATAAGAATAGAATATCGGTTGTCTTATTTCAATTAGTAAAGCACCGCAATATTAATCGATACATTTGTATCTGATACTTGCGGGATATAACTAATAAGATTTGTTATCGGGTTACAAAACAGATAACCATAACTGTTTGCATTACCGCCCCCGCCTAAATACATTAAACCTTTCATTCTTGCAAAATCAGGTACTAACCCGCCCGTGAAATTTGACAATGTCAAAAGGTCGTATTTTGTTCCTGCTGATACTGTTCCAATTGTGATTTTACCCTTGAAAACATTAGTTTTCGCCCCGTTAACCTCATTCACCGCCCCTACCAAACTTGACTTGTCCGAGGTCGTGAGGGAGGAGAGGTCGCCTATAACATTGTCAATAGTGGTAGCCGCCCATTTTGTGGCATCCCATGTCCCTGTCGTGTTGTTCGTTGTACAGATGTAGAGAGTATTCTTGTATATAACGACATCGCCCTTGTCGTAGGTCTGTGTGCCATCGTACTCGTCCGCAACATTCTTTCCCTTTGCGGTCTCCTTGATTGCTCCTGTGATGGTCTTGTCCGTGAAGTCGGCAAGGTCTGTCGTGTATTCGATGTCAGAGTTGACCTTTTTACCAAGGTCTGTCATGGATGCCTTCAGCGAAGTATAACCCGAAGGTGCAAGTGCATTGACTTGGGAGACCTCGACAAGGTCTCCATTGTTCAATGCGGAAACTTGGGTCAGTTCCGAGATTTTTATATCAGCCATAATGTCCTCCTGTTATTCTGTGATTCTTCTGTTGCCGTCTTCCGTGACTCGGTTGTCTCCATCCTCTGTGATTCTGTCGAAGATGCCCGAATCCATGTAGATAGTCACCGACTCCGAGAAGCCTTGTGACGGATAATCAAAGTCGAATAGACCAATGTTGTCTGATGCGGTCTCCTTGTCGTTTGTGTATTGTGTGAGAACCGCAGAATCGGAGAAAGCTCCGACTGCAATTCCATGAACCACAAACAGAGGAATCTCTTCCGAAACCTCGATGAGACCAAGGAAGGAGTCTGCACCGACAAGACCCTGTCCTGTCAGACAGATGTGGACATTGTCGACTCCGATGTCAGCAGATCCACCGACACACTCCAAGGTCACAGTCCACTCGTTACGGAGACCGCCTGTGATTCCCTTCAAGAAGTAGTTGTAGTCCAGAGTGTGAACACCGCTCTCTCCTATCGTCATGATTGGAGTGTATGCTTCCTCGACTCCGTTCAAGTAGTAGTGAACAATGACTTGCATCGGTTCGGACTCGTCATCAAGAGTGAAGTCAGCTTGTATTTCGTGCCACATCGTGACTGTCGTTGTCTCTAATGTGGCAAAGTAGAACGACCCGATGACTTCTTCGTCCGTGATGTCCTCAATCTCTGCTACATTCGAGAATGTGTAATACTGAATCGACTTTGAATCCGTCCTTGCAAGAAGTCCGGCTATGTTCTTGTCGGTCGCAGATTGAGCAGAACGGAGATTCGGGTTCTCTCCGTAGCATGACATCTTGACTGTCTTGTTATATGTCCAAGACAGGGACATCACCGCTCCGACAGAGCTTCCTCCAGAATAGTCGTTCGATAGTGTGATGACATCTCCAAGATCCAAAGCTATGAAGGCGGGAAGACCGCTCACATCAAAGGGAGTATAGACCATCTTCTCCATCTGCTCGATAATGTTCTCAAGTCTCGCATTGATGGTCTGGCTCGTTCCATACTGAAGGAATGGTTGTGAACCGAGATTCATCGTCAGTCCCTGTCCGTCTCCGACATATTTTGTAGTCTGACTGATTAAGTCCGTGTACTGAATCGTGTCATAGTATGTCGTGAAGTCAGAGAAGGTCGTTCCCGACATTCTCCTGTTCTTCGGGAAGGTCAGAATGGAAGTGTCATCAAAGGTCTGAAGTCTCCATGTTCCGTCTCTGTTTGCCGTAGCAAAACCGCCTATGAATTCAGCAAGGGCGGACAACAGGTCCCGATATGTGGTCATGTTGTTTTCTGCGAAGGGAGAGATGATGTCCGTTCCGTTCGGGAGAAGGTCGCACTCCGCTTCGGTCATCCCGAAGACCGCTCCTGTCTCATGCTCTATGTATTTGCAGAAGTCATACACCTTTCCCGATGACTGATTGATAGGCAAAGGCTTATCCATCTTTGACAAACAGTCATAAGCCGTGACATTGACCATTCCCGCCTGTGTCCACTTCGCATCTGCTATCGTGAACACTCCGACAGGGACAGGTTCCGTTGTCTCGTCTTCGGGATCTATGACGAGGACATCAGACAAAGAGATTTCCTGTCCGAAGTAGTCACCCCTGTTCAAGATGTCAGACAGGAATGTCAGCTTCAGAACTCCGATGTTCACAGAACCGAGAGAGACCTTCTTGTCTGAACACTTATTGGTATAGGAAACCCCGATGACATCTGCTTCCGTGAAGGCAGCCGAACCGACCAAGCCGGACAGATGATGTGTCTGCACTTGGTCGAACATCTTCGAGATGTAGTCCTGTGAAACTGTATACATAGTTAATACTCCGTAACCTTGACGGAACACTCAAAGAGTCCGTCTGTTCTGTCTATCCATTCCGAGTTCTGGACGAGTCTCTCGTTGTATTCTCTGACTCGGACTGTGTAGTTTGACCCCATATACTCCATCGAGACGGATTCCTCAAGGCACAAAGCCTTGAGGATGTTCTTCGTTGTCGATGTCAGATTGAACGAGAGTGACCAAGCCTTCTTTGAAGGTCTGACCATCACGACCAAGTCCGAACCCGCTTCCGAGACTTGGACATTCTCAAGTGTCTTGGAAGTCATCGTTGCGGAAACAGGATTCGGAAATATCGTGTTGTTGAATTTAAGGTAATTACCGATAGCCATTAGTGACCCCCTGTCTGATAGTTGTGTCTGTCGAGAGCATCGACTACGACTGTGTCGATGAGGTCTCCACCGAGGTATATCGGGAAGACCCAAGTTCCACCTTCTGTTCCTTTTGAGGTCAAAGCCTGTTCAAGACTTGCGAGACCACTATCGGAGACAGAACTTGAGAACGGCTGAACCGCAACTTCTGCGGACATTCCGTTCCCGATTATGGATGCCGTGTCATTCATGGCTCTTTCGAGATTGTTTCTTTCGGACTCCATCGAGTCGATAAAGTTCTGAATCATGTCAGATCCCGATTCGTTGAAATCACTCAAGGGGCCTTTTTCGGGTTCAGAGAAGTGGAGATATGAGGAAACGGTTCCCGCCACATCTTCCGCTTTCTTTGCCAACTTGGAAGCATTGTCGGTCATTCCCTTGATGAAGTTGTTCACCAAGTCACCGCCCCAAGCGGTTGCACCTTGCACGATTCCCTCGAAAGCAGAACTGAAGTAGTTCAGCAGATTGTCCGCTCCCTCGCCTGTGATGTACTCTCCCATGTCCTTGACGAGTTCAATGAGAGCTTCGATGATTGCCACAGTAATTTCGGGCATATTTCCGACTATTGCCGTTATCATCTCGAATCCCGCTTCGATGATGTCGGGTCTCGCATCCTCACAGAGGAACTTGACCAGAGCGGTTATCAGTTCGGGAAGATAGCTGATAAGAACAGGGATGTATTCGAGTACACCCTCGGCAAGAGTGACCACAAGGGTCAAGGCTGCCGACAGAATCTGTCCCAAAGATCCACTCGAAAGAAGTGTGTCAACTATCGTCACGATGGCTTGAAGTGCAACTTGAACGAGAGTCGGGAGCGACTGTGTCAAACCATTGAGAAGGGTCGTGATAATCAAGGTCGCTGAAGTGATGATGTTCTTCACCGATTCGGGCGAAAGCAGACTCGAAAGCAAAGTGTCGATTATGGTCAAAGCTCCTTCAACGAGCAGAGGGGCATATTCGACTATTGCATTGACGAGAGTCATGATGAGTTCGACCGCAAGGGGAATCACGACAGGCAAGAGCGAAATCAAAGAGTCGATTGCCGATGTCAGCAAAGTAGAAACCGCAGAGATTATCGGTTCTGCATCCTCCGAAATGGACGAAGCCACAGTTTCAATCAGAGAACCGACTGTCGAGAGGATGTCGGGGACTATTGCCGTTAGTGCCGGAACAAGAGCAGAGATGACCGACTGAACCACCTTCAGAATCTGCGGAACATACTTCTGAACGAGAGCGACCGCCTGTGGAGCAAACTGTTCGATGACTGCTCCGATGGATTCTATGTCACCGCCTGTCTCCGCTAATGCTCCCGAGAAGTCTCCCATCAGAGAGACCGCATCGTCTGACATCTCGGTCATGAGAGGGAGAAGCACCGCACCAAAGGTCTGCGAGACCGCTTGTGCCGTATTGTCTAACCTCTGGACATTGTCATCAAACGCACCGAAGGCTTCGAGAGTCTCCGTGTCCATGACATAACCGACATTCTTGGCTTCCTCTGCGAGTTGATAGAACGATTCTGAACCCGCTTCAATGAGAGTGTTCAACTCCTTGGAGTTCTTTCCGAACAGAGCCATGGAAGCAGCATCTCTCTCGGTCTCGTTGGAAATCTGACCCAAAGCATCTATGGCTTCCCAAAAGACTTCCTCATTGTCCTTGAGTTCTCCGTTCGTGTCATAGATGGAGATTCCCAAGTCCTCAAATGCCTTTTGAGCGGACGAAGATCCGTCTCTTGCGGAATCCATCGTCCTCAAGAGCTTGGTCATTGAAGAAGTGACTGTCTGCGTGTCGACATCAAGGAGTTCTGATGCGTAGTTAAGTTCTTGGAGAGTGTCGGTCGACAAGCCTGTCTGAACCGAGAGTGTCAAGAGTTCATCGGCTAACTGTGAAGTCGAGACTGTCGAGTCCACAAGGGCGGAACCGATTCCGACAAACGCAGAAGCGACCGCAGTTCCGACCGCTATTGCCGAAGCAATTACGGCTTCAAGTGAAGCAACCGCAATCTCTCCCGCAACCTTGGCTGCTTCGCCAAAGTCTTCCATCGACTCTCCAGAAGCTTCCGCAGACTCTCCTGTCTCTTCCAAAGCATCGGACGAACCTTCTGCTTCGCTTTCGAGACCATTCAAGGCAGATTCAGTCTTGACAATCTCTGCCGTGAGTTGTGCATACTGTTCTTCGGTTATGTCTCCCCTTGCAAGTGCTTCGTTCGCATCGTTCGCAACTTGACCGAGGATTTCCAACTTCTCGTTAGTCTGCTCTATCTGCTTGTTAAGCAAGGATTCCTTTTGTGCGAGAAGGTCGACATTGGTCGGGTCGAGCTTCAAAGCCTTGTCGACATCACGAAGGGCAGAAGTTGTCTTTGAGATAGCAGAATTCGCCTGTTTGAGTGAATTGGTCAGTCCCGAAGTCTTTCCTTCGATGTCGACTGTGATTCCGAGAATCTTGTTTGCCATTACTCTCTCCTATCCGAACGCATTGTCAAAATCGTTCTGTGTCGCAAGATAATTGTATTTTGCGTGGTCATTTTGCCCCTCAATCAGAACATCAGAGACTTCTCCGTAGTCAAGATCCAAGAGTTCACGAAGGGAGAATCCCATCTGTTTACATCTCAAGAAGAAGACCGCAGAGTTGAATTCTCTGTCGAGGGGCCTGTTCAGTTTTTTGGTTTTGAATGAGTCTTTGCTCCGGCTGACCAAATGCTCATGACTTCGCCTGTCACATCCAAAAGGTCATCCTGTGAAATGGTCAAAAGCCAACCGAGATAGCTTTCCTCGTTCAAGACCTTGAAGAGGTCGTTCACCTTGTAGTTGGCTTCTGCGTACATGATGTAGGCAAGTTTCGGAAGAGTCTCGTTCGAGAAGGTCTGTGTTGCCTTGAACGCATCGGAGTTCATCATGTTCTGCATGACTTCGAGGATCTCTTCCTGTGACTTGGTCGAGTCTTCCTTGACCTTGTCAACTTCTGCCTTGAGTCTCTGAATCTCCTTGAGATTCTTGGTGTAGGACGAGAGCTTGACGAGGATGTCTTCCCCGAAAGCTCTCTTGTATAGAATGTTTGTGGCTGCTGAAGACTTCAAAGCCACTTCTTTTTCGCCTAATTTAATTGTCTTTTCCATTGTTACAATCTCCTTTCCATAGAGAA
>Ga0247608_10001684_pt1 | contig 29732 bp, 20 predicted proteins | sample 176DNAGHGlowgp2_FD_193490 | JGI IMG/M metagenome (GOLD analysis project Ga0247608, IMG submission 193490) | Sheep rumen microbial communities from Palmerston North, Manawatu-Wanganui, New Zealand - 1766 DNA GHGlow gp2 | ecosystem: Host-associated > Mammals > Digestive system > Stomach > Rumen ...
TTGGGACTCGGATTTTTCATCCCGGTATTTATTGAATATCTTTCTACCGGCCTGGTACTCCGGTTCCCGACGTTATTTGCTTCGATTGCAGTGATGATTGTTTCGATTCTTCTGCTGATTTGCGGGCTTATTCTGGATACGGTGGTAAAGACAAACCGGAAGGATTTTGAAGCAAGGCTTAATATGATTCAGATGATGATTCACGCGAATCGTGTTTATTCTTCAAACGAGGAAGACCAGTGATTATGAATGCAAAGAAAAGAGAAACCAATTTGGAACTTCTGCGTATTCTGGCCATGCTGATGGTCATTTCGCTCCATTATCTCGGGAAGGGAAACGCCCTTGCCGAGATGGAGGATTTGTATGTTTCAAGTCCGTATTTCGCCAATAAAATGCTTGCGTGGTTTTTGGAAGTTCTGTCTTACGGTGCGGTTAATATTTATATTATGATCAGCGGATATTTCCTGATTAATTCGGTTGCAAAAATGGAAAAGCCCTTTAAAATCGTGGTTCAGGTGCTTTTCTATTCGGCAGGAATATATCTGGTTTTTCTGGCTGTGGGAAAACTTCCCGATTATGCGCATGAGACGTTTTTCAAAGGAATTTTCTTTACACCGATTGCATCCGCGCATTACTGGTTTGCGTCTTCCTATGTGTTCTTTTACCTGCTTTCGCCTTTTGCCGCGCTCGGAATCCGGAGGCTGGACGAAAAACAGCATCGGGGACTCATGATTATTATGCTGCTTTTATTTTCAAGGCTTTGGAAAATACTTCTTCCGCAGAGTGCGCCGATTGACGATAAGGGATACGGTCTTATGTGGTTTTTAACGCTTTTCGTGGTGGCTTCCTACATAAGACGGTTTGTTCCCGTTAAGAAAAAACACAGAATCTTTTATCTCGGAATTTATCTTCTTTCGAGTATCCTTACACTTGCAAGTTTCTTTGTCATAAATATGATTTATCAGGCAACGGGAAGATTTGAAGTATTTATTAAAGTACTTCTGGAATACAATTCGCCTACAATTGTAGTTGCATCAATCTGCCTGTTCTTATTCTTCCGGACCATCCGCATTCCGGACGGATTTCTGTCTAAAGCGATCCTTTTTGTTTCGCCTCTGACGTTCGGAATCTATCTGATTCACGAGCATTACCTGCTTCGTGATTTGTGGATTACGTTTTGGAAGGTGGAGGATTTTGTAAAGAAACCGTATTTTATTCTCCACTATATCGGCGTGGTGCTTGCGGTATTTATAATCTGCGGTTTGATTGAATGGATCCGTAACACGCTTTTCGGACTTCTCTACCGTTCCGGGGCGGGAAAGTGGTTTTTCTCCCTGCTCGGAAAAACGGATGTGATATTCCCGAAAAAGGATGAGGATTTTTCCGCAGCGGAGTAATAATCATGAATAATATGAGTCAGACAAAAAAGAATAACGGAATAAGGGGGAGTGTATCGGATGTGATTTTGGCATCCCTTCTCTTCCTCTTTCCTTTTATTCATATCGGAGTCGGAATCGATGTGACGGATTCGGCATATAATCTCCTTAATTTCATGTCGTTTCCGCATATGAACCGTACGTGGGCAATATCCACTTTTCTTGCAAACGTAATCGGGCACGCATTTACAAAACTTCCGTTCGGACACACGATGCTTGCAATGGAGATTTACTGCATGATTCTTTGCAATGCATTTGTGGTGCTGTTTTATGTTTTCCTGAAAAAACAGTACCCGAAATTTGCTGTGTTTACAGGGCTTCTTCTTGCCCAGGGATTTGCGTGGTGTCCGCGCGTCATTCTGTATCATTATCTTTCCTATTATCTGTTTGCGACAGGTGCCGCGCTGCTTTTAACTGCAATCAAAACGGGAAAGAAATATCTGTATGCGGTTGCGGGAGGAGTTCTTGCACTTAATGTATTCGTCCGCTTTCCGAATGTCGTGGAATGCACGCTGATTGTAGTTCTGTTTTTATACGGAATTCTGGAAAAGAAAAATATCATCAAAGAGTTTTTGCTCTGTATCGGAGGATATCTTGCGGTATTTCTTCTCGGAATTGCGGTTGTTTCGCTGCTGTTCGGAATCAGTGCTTTCCCGGATATGATTCATTCTCTTTTCGGAATGACTTCGGAAGCGACGAGCTATGCACCGAAGTCGATGCTTAAGACTATTTTCGGGGATTATTTAAGATATGTAAAACCGCTTCTTCCGATGCTTGGACTTGCGGTATTGGGTGCGCCGGCACTTGCTTTTGCAAAAAAGAACAAAATCAGAATTCCGATTCTGCTTCTTATGGGGCTTCTGTTCGGAGTCGTCATGAGAGTACTTTATTACTTCGGATTTTTCAATTTTAATTTCATCGATTACCGTTCCATCTATATGTGGGGCACTTTTGTACTGATGATTGCCATTTTTTATTCCGTTTATAACCTCTTCTCAAAAACGGTTCCGATTGACCGGAAACTGTTCGGAGCGGCGGTTCTGGTAATTATTTTTATTACACCGATCGGAAGTAACAACGGCTTATATACGGCTTTGAACAATCTGTATTTTGTTGCACCTTTTGTCATCGGGGAACTGGTATCCGGTATCGATAAAGAAAAAATTGCGGAAATAAAAGAGGAAAAGACCACACGTCTCTGGTGGGGTGTTTTTTCTTTCCGTGCGGTCGGAATGATGATTGCCGTGATGGCGTTTGTCAGCGGAATCTGTTTCGGAACGGACTTTGTCTTCCGCGATGAATCCTTTATCCGCGGAAAATTTACGATTGTAAGGGATAATCCGGTTCTTGCCGGATGCCGCACCGGCGTTTCGAATGCAGCCGACCTGCAGGAAGTCAATGATTATCTGAACCAAAACGGCTTAAAGCATAAAGGGGCGGTTGCATACGGATTTATTCCCGGATTTCTGTATTATTTCGAGGAAGAATGTGTGCTCACCCATTCGTGGCCGGGACTGGATTCTTTTCCGATGGAGGAATTAAAAAGGGATTTAAATGCAGTGGGGACATCCGGCGAATTGCCTGTATTCTTTTATGCGGGAACGTTTCCTGATCTGACGGTATGCAATATGGAGGAACTGGAAAACGAGAAGCAGAAAGTGTTTGCCGGATTCTTACGGGAACACGGATACCGGGAGGTGCTTCGAAACGGGCGCTACGTAATCTGCCTTCCGGAGGAGGCTGCCGCGGATATCCGCTGAAGGTGAGGTTTTCCGTTTGATACCTTGCTTTTCGGCGTATGTACGGTATCCTGACAAGATATGGTAGTGATATTTGAACTCTCACTATAAATATGGTATAATATTTTAATTATGTAAACAAGAATACCGGATGTTTTAAACGTTATCCGGCGTGCAATATTGAAACCGGACAGGCTTATTTTTTGAAACCGTTTCGGAAAGGTTTCGAAAAACGGTTTTTGAGGATGAAATATATGGAACAGAAGAAAACGATTCCCTGGTATGTTATTATTTCGGGAGCATTCCTGGTTCTCGCTCTTTTCGGGCTGAGTTATTTTCTGATTAAGAAATGGGAAGGAAGCAGCGAATTTCATATCGATACGTCAATTGATACCGAGACGGAAACGGATGACCGGGTTACCTTAATTCCTTCGGATTTGTTCCGTGAGGACGATGACGGGATTACCACGATTCTGGTTTTCGGAAATGACACGTTCGGAGATTCCACGGACGGGCCGAGTATTGTGAAACTGCTTCAGGAAAACTCCACGGCAACCATTTATGACTGCACTTTTCCGGGTTCCACCATGTGTACGGCAACCTCCGGAGGTCCCGGCGAGTCCGGACATCCGATTGACTGGTTCTGCCTTTACTGGTTATGGGAATGTGCAAAAAACGGAAGTTTAAACGACCAGAAACAGGTAATCGGTTCTCTTGAGGGAGTGGATAAGGTGCTTTACAGGGAACATCTTGCGACACTGGAATCCATTGATTTAAATACGGTGGATTTTATGCTGATTTGTTATGATGCCCACGATTATCTTCTGGGACATCCGTATATCAAACAGGGTGACGAATTCAATCCGATGTGTGTAAACGGAGTTTTATACGGTATGTATGAAAAGGTAACGGGAAATTATCCCGGAATGCAGATTGCCGTTGTTTCCCCCGCATACTGCTATGCAGTGGATAAAACAGGAAAAAAGAGGGGCGGCAATTTTGTCAAAATAGACGGACAGACTCTGACGGATATGATCCTATTTATGAAGGTGAAGACAGGGGAGTACGGACTTTCCTATGTAGATGATTACTTCGGAGTAAAGATCAATGAGGAAACGGCGGATTTATATTTAACGAACGACAACGTTGTTCCGAATCTTGAAGGAAAGAAACTGATCGCCGCACACGTTTTGAACAAGGTAATCAGGAGAGTGGAAGTAAAGTAAAAAAGTCGGGATAAGGGGAATACGGAAAGGGAATTGAAAGGATTTACAGGATGAGCGAAAACAACAGGAATGAAAATACGGAGTTTGATTTCTCAAAAGAGATTGAGAGTCCGATTGAAGTGGATACGGAAAGCATTTCCGAAAGCGTAAAAGCATTTACCGTGCCGGAAAATACGCACAGTATGGAAGAAATGGAATACTACGAGGATGAGGAAAACGCGGAAGCGGAGGTGGCAGAAGAGGAGACCGGCAAGCCGGAGGAAACCCCGGTTCCGATGGATACTTCCAAAATTATCCACAGGAAAGGAAATTCCGGAGTGGTTCCGAATCTGGAGCTTCTCCCGACAGACAGCATCCGCATTCCGACGGAAGATATTGCCGAAACGGTTGAGGCGTCGGAAAAAGAAGCCATGGCGGAAGCTGATCCGGCTTCGGAAATACCGGAAGTAAAATATGAGGATGAAGAAGACACCACGGTGGAAGGGGAATCCGAAGAAGTTGCACCTGCGCGGAGAAAAGTTCATCGTGACATTGAACTTCTCCCCGGCGACGAAATCGATGACGACGTTCCGGTAAGCAGAGCGGAAGCGGAAGCATTGGGTGATTTGTCCTACCATGACGAAGATGTAAAGAAAAAACCCCGGGAGAAAAATAAGGGGACGGAACATAAAAAAGCAGAGGAACATAAAAAGGGTGAAACGCCTGCGGTTGCTAAGAAAGGTGAAAAAAGCGGCAGCAGTGCATCCGGGAAAAGTTATCCGGCCGGTGCAGATTCCGGAGCTTCCAAAGCCGGTGCCGCACCCCGGAAACAGAAAAAGAAAACGGGAGTATTTGATATTCTCCTTGTTGTCGGTGCAATTGTGGCAGTTCTGGTAATCTGTGCGCTGGCAATCACTTTTATTTCAAAGAACAGAAGCCAGACACAGTATGAGACTCTTGCAAGTGCCGGAAACCGGTTAATGTCGGTTGGAGATATCGGCCGGAACGGAATTGATGAGATTGTTGCAAATAAGACTACAACCGTAGTTGAATCTGTTTCGGAAGAAGAGAAGAAAAGCGAAAAGCCTTCCGAGGAGAAAGCACCCAGAAAGGATGTGTCGGTTAATTTCGCCTCGATTGAAAAAGACCTGAAAATCAAATTCTCCGACAAGCAGACGGATACCCTGATTAAGGGAATTTTATTCCGCGTGGAAGCAAGAACTCCGGACGGTAAAACGGTTACCTGGGATGATTCCGACAAAGACGGTGTGATCTATATGGAGAACTTAACACCCGGAAAATATTATGTAAAAATCCTGAACGTGGAAGATTACGTTTTCCCCGATACGGAGTCGGAGGTAACGGTAAAGGATAAGATTTCCTATACCGCCATTAATGTCATTAATGAGATTAAGCAGGAGAAAGATATTAATATTGCAACGGAGGCCCCGAATGCTAAGATAGTTGATATAGGAGAAACACTTGCGGATACAGTAGGATGGGTAGATTCCGGTAAAAAAACAGTGTATACGGAGATTCCGAAGGAAAAGATATCAGAGCCACAGGCAATGCTTACGACAATGAAATCTTCCTACAATGCTGAACCGGCATCGGGAGAGGGAAAAACGGATGATTCATCGGAAGAATTGCCAACAGATACATCTGAGCCAAAGCAGCCTGCACCTGTTGAGCATTTTGTTACGGGTGTCAGTGTCAGCCCAAGTTCTGTTTCATTAACGATTGGACAGATTACAAATCTCAATAAGATGGTTTCTACGGATGGTGACGGAGTGGATAACAGCGTTGTTTGGAGTACCTCTGATTCCAATATTGTATCTGTGGACGAAAATGGTACTATTACCGCAAAGGCAAAGGGCAATGCAACGATTACCTGTACAACGAAGGGGAAAAAAAGTGACGGCAGCTATGCATCGGCAATTTGTAGTGTTGTGGTTAATGAGCCTGTACATTATGTGACGGGTATAGCTTTCGATACCACATCGGCAACCCTTGTGACTGGCGGATCCATGAAACTTGCAGCAATCGTAACAACAGATGGTGGTGGTGTGGACACTACGGTTTCCTATAAGACATCTGATGGCAATATTGCATCTGTGGAAGCAGACGGAACCGTAACAGCAAAATCAGTCGGAACCGTAACTATTACAGCTACATCAAACGGAAAGAAGAGTGACGGGAATGCTGCAAGTGCAAGTTGTGTGATTACAATAACAGCTGCACCTTCATACGTATCTTCTATTACTTTGGATAAATACACTGTCAATTTGGGAGTTAATGCAACCGTGAAACTGATTCCGACGGTTAATGTGGAGAGTGGTGCAGTATATAAGGATGGTTTTATATGGACATCTTCCGATGCGAATATCGCTGCTGTCGGGGAGGACGGAACCATAACCGGTAAGGCACAAGGAAGTGCGGTCATTTCCTGTACTACTGCAGGAAAGACTAAAGATGGAATGACCCTTTCCGCAAACTGTACGGTAATGGTTAATAATGTAATGTACGATACAACAACTCCGCTTACGTACAAGAGGGAGGACGGTACAGTATTTACACTTTTTGTAAAAGACGGAGAAAATTACAGAGAAGCAAAATATGCTGATTACTATAAATACAACGTATTTTATATCAAAGAAGAGAAATTATTTGGCTGGCAGAATGAGAACGGCAGCACAAAATACTACGATTCTGAAGGAAAACCTGTAACCGGAGAACAGGTGATTGGTGGAGTGAAGTATAATTTCGCAAACGATGGAACTCTTTCTATCGGAAACGGAACAATGGGAATCGATGTAAGTGCTTATCAGGGTAATATCGACTGGAATGCGGTAAAACAGTCCGGAGTTTCGTTTGTAATTATTCGTTGTGGCTACCGAGGATATACAAAGGGAGGCTTGATTGAGGATTCCAGATTCCATGCAAATGCATCCGGTGCAGAAGCAGCAGGATTGAAGGTCGGAGTGTACTTCTTCTCACAGGCGGTTAATGAAAGGGAAGCGGTGGAGGAGGCATCCATGGCAATATCCATGGCGCAAAGCCATAGAATATCCTATCCGATTTTTATAGACAGCGAATATGCAAACGGTGCGCATAACGGACGTGCCGACGGACTGAGCAAAGCAGAGAGAACCGCAGTATGCCGTGCATTCTGCGAGACCATTCGTTCGGCGGGATATACCCCCGGAGTTTATGCTTCCAAATCTTGGTATTATAATAATCTTGATGCGGGAGCACTTAACAATTACAAGATTTGGCTGGCACATTACTGTTCACAGACCGATTACAGAGGAAAATATGAAATTTGGCAGAATTCCAGTAAGGGACGTATTAACGGAATTAGCGGAAATGTGGATATCAATACCAGCTATTTAGGATACTAATATGATTTTAACAGTTACTCTGGGGATCCTCTGGCTGATTGCGGTTCCGTTCGGCCTGGGGATTTTCCCCTGTTCTTACCTGCAAAAAAAATACCGTTCGCCGGGAATGATTTTCGTGGTGGGCTATCTGATTATGATGGCCCTCTTTGAGTGCGAATATCTCCCGGCTTTGTTTTTCAAAGCGGATTTCCGGACGCTTTGTCTGATTTTCAGACTCAGTGCGGGCTTCCTTTCTTTTTCATTTTTACTGCTCGGGTGGAGGGATATTAAGAGTCTTACGTTCCCGAAAATCCATCCTCTTTTTATCGTCTTTATAATCCTTGTTGTTCTGCAGTGTGTTGCAAGATGGTTTCAGGGGGTAACGGACGGGGACGATGCGTTCTTTCTCGGAACGGCGGTTAATTCCTACTTCGGTAACTCCATGTATGTTCTGGATCCTTATACGGGATTTGAGACGGGGCTTGATGTAAGGCATGCCATTTCGCCCGGAGGAGTTTTTCTTGCGTTTCTCTCTGACTGCATCAAACTTCATCCGGCAATCACGGCGCATATTGTTTATGCGGACATTCTCCTGATTCTTCACTATATCGTTTATTACGGAATCGGACGGATTCTGTTTGAAAAGAAAGAAGAAAATGCAGCACTTTTCGCCTGCTTTATCTGTGTTTTTGACGTATTCGGAAATGTCTCGTTCTTTACGGGTGCGACATTTTTACTTACCAGAACCTGGCAGGGAAAGAGCGTAATCGCAAATTTATGCATTCCCTTTGCGTTCTGGCTTCTTCTGCTTCTGGTAAAAGAGGAGGAGACCGGTAAGCAGTGGAGACAAAAAAGACTGATATACGGTATTCTCTCTGCCTGTACCATGCTTGCGGCACTTACGAATGCCACAACGGGAGTGCTTCTGCTGCCGCCGATGTTTTTAATCGGAAGTGCGGCGGTTGCAATCGCCCGGAAAAAAATATCGCCGGTGGTGGTAAGCATGATTGCCGTACTCCCGGTCGGGATTCTGGCACTGCTTTATAAAATCTGTTTTTAGGAGGTCCGGATGGTTACATATTTGAAACAGTCACTTGATACCGTTCTGGCTTTCGGCGGGAACGGGCTTCTGCTTTTGTATTTTCTGGCAGCGGTTGTTTTTCTGCTGGTTACGGAAAAAGACAGAGGCATCCGAAAACTGATGGCGGAGTACCCGTTGGTAATTCTTTTGATTTTCTTTATTCCGCTCTTTCCGTATCTTGTTTGCAATGTTTTTCATGAAGGAGAAACATTTTACCGTTTTTTATGGCTGATTCCGATGAGTGCGGTTTCCGCTTATGCAACGATAGTCTTCATGGAGAAAATCAAATTCAAATGGCTGAAATTCGTAATCGGAGCGGTTGCCTTAATCTGTATTGCAATCGGCGGAAATCCGGGTTACCGGAGTCCGGTCATGATTCCCGCTACGAATGCATATCAGATTCCGGAACAGGTAATTGAACTCTGTGATGCGATGAATGTTCCGGGGCGTGAGGTGGAAGCGGTATTTCCCCACGAACTGGTGCCTTACGTGCGCCAGTATACGCCTTATATCAAGATGCCTTACGGATATGAGACGCTGGTTGCAAGATGGGGATTTACGGATGATTTGGAGTATGAAATGCTGAATGATGTTTCCAATGCCGAAAACCTTACCGGTCTTGCCAGAGAAAGAGGCTGCCACTATATTGTTTTAAACAAAAACCATTATGTTGACAAAAGCCTGACGGATTACGGGTTTGAGGTGTTTTTTGAAACGGAAGGGTATATTGTCTATGTGGACTCCTCAAATATTCCGAAATGTTGATATAAATGCCCTTTTATGATAAAATTTATTGTGTATGCCTATGCGCCGAGAAGGATAAAAATTAACGGCGCACGGCAATTCGTGTTTTGAGAGAAAATAAACAGTAAAGAGAATAAAGGAGAATAAAAATGAGAACGTATCTTGTTACGGGAGGTGCCGGTTTTATCGGATCCAATTACATTCACTATATGTTAAAAAAATACGGGGATGAAATCCGTATTATCAACGTTGATGTTTTAACCTATGCAGGTAATCTGGAAAACTTAAAGGATATTGAAAAACTGCCGAATTACACTTTTGTAAAAGCTGATATCACGGATAAGGCGGCAATCAGCAAGATTTTTGAAGAAAACGATATCGACCGCGTGGTTCATTTTGCTGCGGAGAGTCATGTGGACCGTTCCATTAAAAACCCGGAGGTTTTTGTAAATACAAACGTTCTCGGTACCGCGGTAATGTTAAACTGCGCAAAAGCTGCATGGGAACTTCCCGACGGAAGTTTTAAGGAGGGAAAGAAATTCCTTCATGTATCCACGGATGAAGTATACGGTTCTCTTCCGGATGATCCGAATGCGTATTTCTATGAGACGTCCCCGATTGATCCGCACTCCCCTTACTCCTCCAGTAAGGCTTCTTCCGATCTTTTGGTAAAGGCTTATATGGACACTTATAAATTCCCGGCAAACATCACGAACTGTTCCAATAACTACGGACCTTACCAGTTCCCGGAAAAACTGATTCCGTTAATTATCAACAATGCACTTCAGGGAAAGAAACTTCCGGTATACGGAGACGGAAAAAATGTCCGTGACTGGCTCTATGTAATGGATCACGCAAAAGCAATCGACATGGTTCAGGAGCAGGGAAAATTATTTGAACGCTACAATATCGGCGGTCATAACGAAAAACAGAATATCGAAATTATTGAAATTATTCTGGACACCCTTCAGGAAATGCTTCCGGAAGGCGATCCGAGAAAAGCATATATCAACCGTGATTTGATCACCTATGTTACGGACCGCAAGGGGCATGACAGAAGATATGCAATTGCACCTGACAAGATTAAGAAAGATCTCGGCTGGGAACCGGAAACAATGTTTAAGGACGGAATCCGCCTGACCATTCAGTGGTATTTCGAACACGAAGACTGGATGAAGAACGTCACCAGCGGAGATTATCAGAAATATTATAACGATATGTATACAGGAAGATAAAGGAGCCTGCCATGAAAGGTATTATCCTCGCCGGAGGATCCGGTACAAGATTATATCCGCTTACCAAAGCCATATCCAAACAGATTATGCCGGTTTATGACAAGCCGATGATTTATTATCCGTTATCCATTCTGATGCTTGCGGATATCCGGGATATTCTGATTATTTCCACACCGAGGGATCTCCCGGTATTTAAAGAACTGTTTGGTGACGGAAGCGATCTCGGACTGCATATGGAATATGCCGTACAGGAGTATCCGAGAGGACTGGCGGATGCATTTCTGATCGGAGAAAAATTTATCGGTGACGATTCGGTATCCCTGATTCTCGGCGACAATATTTTTTACGGGCAGAGTTTTTCCAAGGTACTTCGCGAGGTGGCTTCGAGAAAAGAAGGCGCGACTATTTTCGGATACTATGTAAGAGACCCGAGAGAATACGGTGTTGTCGAATTTGACGAAAACGGAAAAGCAATTTCCATCGAGGAAAAACCGGAGCATCCGAAGAGCAATTACGCGGTTCCGGGATTGTATTTTTACGACAATGACGTTGTGGAAATCGCCAGGAACGTGAAACCTTCCGCAAGAGGCGAAATCGAAATTACCAGCATCAACAATGAGTATTTAAGAAGAGGAACGCTTCACGTGGAGCCGCTCGGAAGAGGTTTTGCCTGGTTGGATACCGGAAATCACGATGCGCTTTTGGACGCTTCGGATTTCGTGTCCGCATTCCAGAAACGTCAGGGACTTTATATTTCCTGCATTGAGGAAATCGCATACAAGAGAGGCTTTATTTCAAGGGAACAGCTTTTAAAACTTGCAGAGCCTTTAATGAAAACCGCTTACGGACAGTATTTAAAGGACATCGCGGAAGGACTGTAAGCAAAATATAAAACATAAAAATGTAAAGATAGGCGCAAATTGTAAAGCGTAAATGTAAAGACAAAAAACAAATCGGAAATACAAAATACAAATCGGAAATAAAACAAAGGATATGAACGAAAAATGGGTAAATTAACGGTCGAAACATGTGAGATTGAAGGATTAAAGGTAATTACTCCGCAGGTTTTCGGTGATAAGCGCGGATATTTCATGGAGACCTATCAGGCAAATGATTTTAAGGAAATCGGAATCGATTTGCCGTTTGTACAGGACAATCAGTCCGCATCCAAAAAAGGAGTTTTAAGAGGACTTCATTTTCAGATTCAGTTTCCTCAGGACAAACTGGTCCGTGTCATCAGAGGAGAAGTATTTGATGTGGCGGTGGATTTAAGAGAAGGTTCCGAAACCTACGGAAAATGGTTCGGTGTACTGCTTTCCGAAGAAAACAAGAAACAGTTTTTTATTCCGAAGAATTTTGCACACGGATTTTTGGTACTTTCCGATTATGCGGAATTCTGTTATAAGTGTACGGATTTTTATCACCCGAACGATGAGGGCGGAATCTTATACAACGATCCTGCTATCGGAATCGAGTGGCCGATACCGGAGGGCATGGAACTGATCCTTTCGGATAAGGATACCAGATGGGGCTCCATAACGGATCTGAAAAAGGAGCAGTAATCAGAATGGCAAAGGCGCTTACGAAAAACAATAAAAATACAACGCTTCCGAAAGGTGCCGGAATTGCAATCGGAGTGGTGGTTGATTTAATCTTTATCGCAATCATTATTTTCCATCACAATCCTTTTGCCGTACCGAAAGAGGAGCTGATAAAAAAGGCCATTGCAGTAGCAATGGTCCTTAGTGCGCTTACGGCCTATATCGGTTTCTATGAAAAAATCATGAGTCTGCCGGGTGAATTGTGGGCGAACAGAGAATTAATCTGGAAACTGGCAAAAAATGATTTTAAGAAACGTTATGCCGGATCCACGATGGGACGTGTCTGGGCATTTATCCAGCCGGTGGTTACCATTGCTATGTACTATTTTGTATTCGGACTGATTTTCCCTGCGAGGGCGCAGCTTGCGGCGAGCGGGATTGCTGCACCGTACGTGCTCTGGCTGACAGCAGGTCTGATTCCGTGGTTTTATTTTTCGGAAGCACTGGTCGGCGGAATGAATGCATTAATCGAATACAATTATCTGGTAAAAAAAGTGGTTTTTAAAATCAGTATTCTGCCGATTATCAAAGTCATTGCGGCAACGTTTATCCATTCGTTTTTTGTGCTGGTAATGTTGGCTTTGTATTTCTTTTACGGATATAAACCGAGTCTTTATCTGATCCAGGTGGTTTATTACAGTTTCTGTATGTTCTGCCTGACGCTTGCGATTTCCTATTCCACCTGTGCGGTTGTCGTATTCTTCCGGGATCTGTCGCAGATTATCGGAATCGGATTGCAGCTCGGAATGTGGGGAACCCCGATTCTCTGGGAAATCGGAGTGATTCCCGAGAAATTCCGCATCATTTTTAAACTGAATCCGGTATTCTACATCATCAACGGATACCGGACGGCGATGTTTGAGAAGGAGTGGTTTTTTGAGGACTTTTACTCCACGATGTTTTTCTGGATTATCACCGCGATTATTTTTGTAATCGGCGCACTGATTTTCAAACGCCTGAAACCGCATTTTGCGGATGTATTGTAAGGATATTATTTTTGAAGAAATAAGGTTTTGCCCTAAGCCTTAAAGGACGGAAATGGACGAAAATACAGCGATATCAATCGAACATGTCAATAAAATATATAAGCTTTATCCGAAGCCCATGGATCGTGTCATTGACACGTTTCATTTAATGCCCTGGAGAAAATACGGGGAACATGCGGCATTAAAGGATGTAAGTTTTGAAGTAAAACGCGGTGAGACGGTCGGCATTATCGGAACGAACGGTTCCGGAAAATCCACCATCTTAAAAATCATTACCGGAGTTTTGCATGAGACAAGCGGAAGTATTCAGGTAAACGGTCGTATTTCCGCGCTTCTCGAACTCGGCGCGGGATTTAATTCCGAGTATACCGGAATGGAGAATATTTACTTAAACGGTACGATGATCGGTTTTTCCAAAGAAGAAATCGATGCAAAACTTCAGGGAATTCTTGAATTTGCCGATATCGGAGAGTTTGTATACCAGCCCGTAAAAACATACTCTTCCGGTATGTTTGTCAGACTCGCGTTTGCAATTGCAATCAATATTGAGCCGGAAATTCTGATTGTCGATGAGGCATTGAGCGTCGGGGATGTTTTCTTCCAGGCGAAATGCTACCGCAAATTCGAGGAATTTAAAAAGCTCGGCAAAACGATTCTTTTTGTAAGCCACGATTTAAGTTCCGTTTCAAAATACTGCGACCGCGTAATCCTTCTCAATCAGGGAGTGAAACTCGGTGAAGGGACTCCGAAGGAAATGATTGATATCTACAAGCAGGTACTCGTCGGACAGTACAATGCGGACGGAGAATCGGAAGAGGAAACGAAGAATGCGGTGGAAGCTGCACTGAGCAAGGGATTAAATCCGGATACACTGGAATACGGTTCCCGGAAAGCGGAGATTTCCTCGGTATCCGTGACGGACGAAAAGGACAGGGAAACCAATGCCATCATCAAGGGAAGCGAATTTACGGTTCACATGCAGGTTGAGGCATTTGAAGAACTGCAGGCTCCGATTTTTGCATTCTCCGTAAAGAATGTACGCGGTACGGAAATCACCGGAACCAATACGATGTTTGAGAGAACCTTTTTAGAGCCCATGCACGCCGGTGAAAGAAAGGAGATTACCTTCCGTCAGAGAATGACTCTGCAGGGCGGGGAATATCTTTTATCCTTCGGCCTGACGGGATATGAAGGCAGTGATTTTACGGTTTATCACAGGCTTTATGATGCGATTAACATTACGGTTGTGTCCGATAAGGATACGGTCGGTTTCTATGATATGGAATCGAAGGTGGAAGTAAAAAATATTACGGGAACCTGGACTCCGAAGATAGTGGAAAAAGAAGAGGAAGCAGATGGCGGAAACGAAGACAGTCGGAAAAATCATATTGGATGAGCGTTTCTACGAAGGCGTTGACCGCTATTCCGACGGGGATATCGAGGACGAGCTTTTGGAGATTGCGAAAAATCACTCCGAAAAGGAATACCGTACCGTTACGGAGAAACGGAAAAACTGGCCCGTGCTTTATCATTTTTCCCCGTTCAGGACCAATATTGTCGAGTGGCTTCCGATCGGCAAAACGGATAAGGTTCTGGAAGTCGGTTCGGGGTGCGGTGCCATTACCGGTGCGCTTTCCAAAAAAGCAGGTTCCGTTACGGGGATTGATTTATCCGAAAAGAGAAGTCTGGTAAATGCGTACCGCTTAAAGGATGCCGACAATGTAACGATTATGGTCGGTAATTTTAAGGATATCGAAACCTCCCTTGACAGTGACTTCGATGCAATTATGCTGATCGGTGTTTTTGAATATGCGTTCGGCTATATGAGCGGAGATACACCGTATGAAGATTTCCTGAAGATTCTTTTAAAGCATTTAAAACCCGGCGGAAGAATCTATATCGCGATTGAAAATAAAATGGGACTTAAATACTTTGCCGGATGCACGGAAGACCATGCGGGACGGTATTTCGAAGGACTGGAAGGGTATCCCGGAAGGGGCGTTGCGAAGACGTTTACGAGAAGGGGGCTGGAAGATATTTTTTCCACCTGTAACGTAAAAGAGTACTCGTTTTATTATCCCTATCCGGATTATAAATTTCCGCATACGATTTATTCGGATGAGTACCTTCCGAAGAAGGGAGAACTTCATGACAACATCCGGAATTTCGACCGTGAGCGGCTGATTTTAATGGATGAGACAAAGGTGTTCGATACGATTCTCGAGGAGAAGGAATTTCCGCTGTTTTCGAATTCCTATCTGGCCGTAATCGGGCCGGAGCTTCCGCAGAAAATGGTAAAGTATTCCAATGACAGGGATGACTGTTTCGGAATCTGTACAACCATTGAAAAGGATGCGGACGGATTTTTCGTTACAAAACGTGCCGTAACGAAAGAAGCAGAAGAACATATAAGAAATCTCGAAAAAGCTTATGAAGCATTGACGAAACGTTTTGAGGGAAGTGAAATTGCATTTAACAAATGCAAAAGAATTTCGGAAGATACCCTGCGGTTTGAATTCCTCTCCGGGACTTCGCTGGAAGAACTGCTGGACCGTTGCATTGATACGGGCGACAGGGAAGGATTTTTAAAACTTTATGAAAGATACGTAAAAATCATATCCTATCACGAAGAGGATCCGGTCAGCGATTACGATCTGATTTTCCAGAATATTCTCGTGGACGGTGCACACTGGAGTGTAATCGATTACGAATGGACCGAGTTCGAAGTAATCCCTTCGGATGAGATCAAAAAGAGAGCAATCTGGTGCTATATTCAGGGAAATTCCAAACGCGCAATCTGCAAGGACTGGTGCAAAATTACGGAGGATTTCTCTTCCGTTGTCCAAAGGGAAAGAAATTTCCAGAAGAAGGTTCAGGGCGGCCACCCTGCAATGAGTGACATTCGTCATGAAATCGGGAAACCGGCATTTTCTCTTGATTATATGCGTGAAGAATGCGGCAGATATGACGGAAGCATTCAGATTTACGAAGATTTCGGAAAAGGTTTTTCGGAAGAAAATTCTTATATTGTGAATGATTATCATCAGGTGGGAAAGGAAGTGGAGTTCTTCCTGCCGGTGAAAGAGGGACTGAAAAAATTAAGAATCGATCCCGGGAACAGACCCGCAATCGTGCTGGTGCGTGCGGTATCCGTCGGAACGGAGGATCTTTCGGAAATCGCCCTGAAGAAGAATTTTTCAAAAAGGGACACCAACGGGAAACGTCTCGGAAGCAACGGTTTTTTATTTACTGATAACGATCCGCATTTTGCATTTGTCATGCCGAAGAATGCGCGCGGACTGACAAAAAGCGGGGAAAAACTCCGGATTCAGCTTCGGATTGAACAGCTGTCCGGGGAAGCGGCAAGGTATCTGTAGAGAGTCAGCGATAAATGGGTACGATAAAGAAACTTGCAAGGAGCATCATGATTGCTCCGAGGAAAAAAGAATATGAAAACCGCCTGGCTTTTTTAAGCAACTCCTTTGATGTATATGTACAGCAGCAGGAAAAAGAACTGGAAGAAAAAGTCCGGTCGGAAAAAGAACTACATTTGTCGTCGGAACTTTGCGAACTCGAAGGCGGAGTAAGGCCGGCAAATTCGGATGTGATGATCTATTTATCCGCCGATTCCGTTCTTTCCAAAACCGCCGAATGGGAGATTGTAAAAGCATTTGAGGAACACCCCGGAGTACTGGTAATTTATGCGGATGAGGACTGTGTTATTGCGGAGGATTCCGAGTGGGATACGTTAAAAAAACAGGGAATTAAAGTAAGTAAAAGAAGCAATATCCGCTTTAAACCGGTTTATTCTCCGGAAACCCTGCTTTCTTATTTTTACTTCGGCAACATGGTTGCATTCCGGAAAGAAGCATTTGAAAAGTTTCCCGGAACGGAAGGGGAAAGCATTTATGATTATATGCTCCGGAATCTTTACCGTTACGGGGAGGATACGGTATATCATCTTCCGTTGATTCTGCAGCATGTACACCGCCGCCCCGGCGAAGAGCCGATTGTTTTTGAAGAAGGGGATGCAAAGCGGAAAGAAGAGCTTTTTATGAAAAAAGCAGACTCCTTCGGAAATACGGACGATGTTTGGGACGACACACCGGAAACGGTACGGCCGTCATTTGAAAAGAGCCTGTTTCAGCCGGATTATATGACGGAAGAGGATTTAAACAGAGAGTATCCGGTATACCCCGTTAAGGAAGGAACCGTTCTTTCCGTCATTATTCCTTCAAAGGACAATCCGGAGGTCCTGCTTAGGTGTATCGAATCGCTTAACGCACATGAGCAGCCGTTTGAGACGGAAATTATCGTTGTGGATAACGGAAGCAGCGATGAGAATAAAAAAAGAATCGGGGAGGCTTCCGAAACTGCAGGATTTACTTATATTTACGAAAAAGAAGAGTTTAATTTTTCCCATATGAACAATGTGGGAGTAAGGCATGCGAAGGGAAATCTTCTGCTTTTGTTAAACGATGACATGGAGATGATTACCGGTGATGCATTAAAAAGGATGGCGGGACAGTTATCCGTTCCCGGAGTCGGAGCGGTGGGTGCAAAGCTTTTATACCCGAATTCCTCCGTCATTCAGCATGTCGGAATTACGAATGCGGTGGACGGTCCCGTTCATAAATTCATCGGGAAGGATGACCGTGAAAAAACGGATTATTTAAGAAACCGTTTCGTGCACGACTGCATCGGCGTTACAGGTGCCTGCCTGATGATCAGGAAAGAAGATTACGATGCCGTCGGAGGACTGAAGGAAGAACTCAGGATAGCATATAACGATGTGGATTTATGCTTCTCCCTCCGGGATCTGAAAAAGAGGATGGTATTAAGACCGGACTGCGTTTTTTATCATCATGAATCCTTAAGCCGCGGGGCGGACCATCTTTCGGAAGAGAAACTGGAGAGGCTTTCCAAAGAAAGAAAACTTCTTTACTCGCTTCATCCGGATATTTACAATATGGATCCGTATGAGTCGGCACCGGCAGCAGGCGGCTCGGAACTCGGGTTTGATGCGGAGAACAATTTCTTAAGAAAGAAACCGAAAGAGGAATGCCCGAGACCGACGAATTTCGATTACCGCAAATATCCGGAAGGAATTATCGTACATTTCGACCGGCTTGAAAAAGAAGAATTTGCCCGCTCCTGCGGAGAAGAATTTTTTGTCCTTCAGGGATATCATGTGGTTCCGATGATTGACAACATGCGGTTTCGTTTCTACATGGTATTCGAAGGAACGAAGGGTAAATATGTAATGCCGATGCCGGAATTTTTGCGGACGAATCTGGAAGGAACCTATCAGGGTGCAACGAATCTTCAGCTCTCAGGTTTCTGCAATTTCGTCACAACGGGCGAACTGCCGCCGGATACCTATGAAATCGGCATCTATGCGGACGATGTATTAAAGAAACTGTATCTCTACCAGCGGACCGGTGAAAAGCTCGTGATGGAAGGGAACAATTAAGGATATTGTATGGACGAAAAAGAGGAACTGCTGTATTTAAGACAGCAGGTAAAAAAGTTAAAACAGGAAAACCGTGAGTTAAATTCCAGGCTTACCCTGATGGAGACCTCAAAAAAAGAAACGGAGGAAAATCTCTACCGGATTAAGCACAGTTTTGCATGGAAACTTTCCAAACCGTTACGTCTTGCAAGAGTCGGAATCGCAAAACTGGAATGTTACAGAACTCCGAAGAGAATCATGGAACGTGCGGATTACAAGAAACGCTTAAAGCGTGCTTACTCCCTTCTCGGTACGGATTCTTTCCCTTCAGAGGAAGAAAGAAAGCGTCAGGAAAGTGTAAAGTATGAGCAGAAGATTACGTTTTCCGTACTGGTTCCGCTTTATAATACCCCGGAAAAATTTCTGACGGACATGATAGATTCCGTGAAATACCAGACTTATCCGGACTGGGAATTATGTCTTGCGGACGGGTCCGATGCGGAGCATGCGTATGTCGGTGATATCTGCAGAAAATATGCGGAGGCAGATCCGAGAATCCGCTATGAGAAACTGGAAAAGAATGAGGGTATTTCAGGGAATACGAATGAGTGCTACAAGATGGCAACCGGTGATTACATCGGTTTGTTTGATCACGACGATATTCTGCATCCATGCGCATTTTTCGAATACCGGAAAGCAATAGACGAGAAAAATGCAGACTACATATACTGCGATGAAGCAACCTTTATGGGAGACTCCATCAACAACATGGATACCCTGCATTTTAAGCCGGATTATGCATTGGACACACTCCGTGCAAACAACTATATCTGCCATTTCAGTTTGTTTAAGAGAAGCCTTCTGGCGGAAACACAGTTATTCCGGACGGAATTTGACGGAAGCCAGGACCATGACATGATTTTAAGACTGACTTCCCTTGCAAAGCATGTAGTCCATGTGCCGAAAATTTTATATTATTGGAGAGCACATGCGGGCAGTGTGGCGAAAGACATCAATGCCAAATTTTATGCGGTGGATGCTGCGAAAAGAGCGGTGGATGCACACTTAAACACCTACGGAATATACGATACGACGATTACAAGTACCCGTGCGTTTGAGACGATTTTCAGACTGCAGTACGATATTACGACAACCGGAAAGGTATCCGTGATTCTGCCTGCAAGAGGCGGGGATGTTTCCTTTAAGGATACGATAGAAGCCCTGAAAAAGACGGATGATGAGATTGACGAACTGATTCTTGTTAGCGACGGTTCTGCGGAAGACGTGGTAATGCTTCAGAAGGAATATGAAACGGATCCCTTCATCAAGGTCATGAACATCGCAAAAGGAAGTCATCTTCCGGCATTTTATAATGCGGGTGCAAAGATTGCAAAGGGAGAATTCCTGTTATTCTTAAAACCCGGAATCCGTCCGACCACTGCGGATTATATCGAGGAACTTCTGATGTACGTACAGAGGGACGATATCGGTGCAGCGGGCGGCAAATGCCTGTTTGACGATAAGACCGTTGAACATGCCGGAATCGTTCTCGGTCTCGGTGATCAGGGATGCGCGGGACACATCCATTACAAGTGTTATTATACGCATATCGGATATATGGGAAGACTCTGCTATGCACAGAATATGACGGCGGTCTCCGGTGCTTCGATGATGGTAAAAAAGAAGGATTTCGAGGAAACCGGCGGATTTGAGGAGAAACTTTTCGACGAGCATTATTACGACGTGGATCTTTGCTTAAAACTTCGTGCGCTCGGAAAACTCAACGTCTTTACACCGTTTGCCGAATCTTTCTATAACGAGATTCCGATGGCTCCCGTAAATGACAGCGAAGAGGCAAAGGAGGCTTTCGAAAAAGAAAGCGAGGCATTCCGGAACAGGTGGAAGGCGGAGATTGAGGCGGGGGATCCGTATTACAACGAGAACTTCAGTCTGAAGTATCTCGATTACACGCTGAAGATTGTGAGGGATTAAAGCGGGTTGCGGAGAACGCATTCCGTGAAGGGATACTTATCAGAATGGCTCGCATCGTGCCTTCACGAACTCCGCCGAGGACTCAAGTTGGCACAGGTTCGCCTCGGCGGAGTCCTGCAAGTCACTCGCTCGAATACATCATTATACAGCGGACGACTGTAATGATTCCGACACGCGAGCGTAGCGAGAGCGTGTTCGCAGAGAAAATATTCAATCGGAAGCGTCGGTAAACAGATACAGTTACAAATAATATAAACAGTTACAAGAAAAGGAGAGTGCTTATGGGCTACAGAGAACAGTTTGAATTTTGGTTGAATGATGATTATTTTGATGCCAAAACGAAGGAGGAACTCCTTGCAATCCGCAATGATGAAAAGGAGGTCGAGGATCGTTTTTATAAGGATCTGGAGTTCGGTACCGGCGGACTTCGCGGCGTTATCGGTGCAGGATGCAACCGTATGAACCGTTATACCGTAAGAAAGGCTTCCCAGGGACTTGCAAATTATGTACTGAAACATAACGGTGCCGAAAGAGGCGTTGCAATTTCATACGATAACAGAAGAATGTCTCCCGAGTTTGCGGATGAAACGGCACTCTGCCTCGCTGCAAACGGAATTAAAACCTATGTGTTTGATGCGCTTCGTCCGACCCCGGAACTTTCCTTTGCACTTCGTACTTTAAAATGTATTGCCGGAGTTATGGTTACGGCAAGCCACAATCCTCCCGAGTATAACGGATACAAGGTATACTGGGAAGACGGCGCACAGGTAACTCCGCCTCACGACGTAAATATTATCGGGGAAGTAAACGCAATTACCGATTATCACACCATGAAGACCATGGACAAAAAAGAGGCCATCGAAAAAGGTCTTTACAATGTAATCGGTAAAGAGATTGACGATCTTTACATGGAAGAGTTAAAGAAACAGATTATTCATCCCGATGTAATTGCCAAGGTTGCCGGGGAAATCAAAATTGTTTACACTCCGTTCCACGGTACCGGTAACATTCCGGTTCGCCGTGTTCTTGCGGAACTCGGATTTAAAAATGTATATGTTGTTCCCGAGCAGGAACTTCCGGACCCTGATTTTACAACACTTGAGTATCCGAATCCGGAAGACCCCAAGGCATTTACCTATGCACTTGCGCTTGCAAAGGAAAAGGGTGCGGACATCGTTATGGCGACCGACCCGGATGCCGACCGTCTCGGAATCTATGCACTTGATACAAAGTCGGGTGAGTATGTTCCGTTTACCGGAAACATGTCGGGTATGTTAATTGCGGAATATATTTTAAGGGAAAAGAAGGCAACCGGTGCAATGCCTGAAAATCCTGCACTTGTTACCACCATCGTTACGACGAATCTTGCAAAAGCAATCTGCGCAAATTACGGTGTGAAGGAAATCGAGACCTTAACCGGATTCAAATATATCGGTGAGCAGATTAAGATTTTTGAGCAGACAGGCTGCAACAATTATGTATTCGGTCTGGAAGAATCCTACGGCTGTCTTGCCGGAACCCATGCAAGGGATAAGGATGCAATCGTTGCGGTTATGTGCTTATGCGAAGTTGCTTCTTACTGCAAGGTTCACGGCATCACTCTCTGGGATATGATGATTGAAATATACGAGAAATACGGATATTACAAGGAAACCCAGTACGCAATTTCCAAGAAGGGCAAAGAAGGTCTGGAAGAAATTGCGGCGATGATGGAAAAACTCCGCACCAATCCTCCCACCGAATTCGGTGCCTGGAAAGTGCGTGAATTCAGGGATTACAAGAAGGATTACAGAAAGAATTACGAAACCGGAGAAGAAGGTACGACAGGTCTTCCTTCCTCCAACGTTCTGTATTTTGATTTGACGGATGATGCATGGTGCTGCGCACGTCCTTCCGGAACCGAGCCCAAGATTAAATTCTACATTGGAATCAAGGGAACGAGCCTGAAGGATGCAGATGAGCAGTTAAATGCATTGACCGATGCTTTAAAGAGCAAAATCTGATATACAAAAGCAAAAGCGGAAACATAAGCGGAAACATAAGCGGAAATAAAAACCGGAATCGGATTCAAAGAGGGATTACTGCGGTATGGGGATTAAACAACGGATCAATCAGACAAAGAGATATTATAAAAGAAACGGCTTTGCCAAAACGGCTGTAGCCGTAACGGAACGTGTTTTTTCAAAAGACAACCCGAATTATGCCTACTCCGAGACAAAGGGAGAAGAATTGGAAAAACAGCTCGGTTTTAATTATGAAAAGGGGCCGAAAATCAGCGTTCTGGTTCCGGCATACGAAACAAAGGAAAAGTTTTTTGTCGAGTTGATTGACTGTATGTTAAGACAGACCTATCCGAAATGGGAACTGATAATCGCAGATGCGTCGGAGAATTCCGGGCTGTCCGGTCTTGTCATTGAAGATGAGAGAATCCGTTATGTGAAACTTCCGCGTAACAGAGGTATTTCCAATAATACCAATGAAGCGTTAAAAGAGGCAACGGGAGATTATATAGGGTTTCTGGATCACGACGACGTGCTGACCCGGGACTGTCTGTATCAGGTAGCAAGGGCAGCAGTCCGTTATTCGCCGGCGTTCATTTACTCGGACGAAGACAAGACGGATGAAAATCTCCATCATTTCTTCGAACCGAACCGGAAGAAAAAACTGAATCTGGATTTGCTTTTAACCAACAATTATATCTGTCATTTTCTGGTATTGAGAGAGGATGTCATAAAGAAACTGAAATTCCGTCCGGAATATGACGGAAGCCAGGATTACGATCTGATTCTCCGGGCATCTGATTTTGCAATCGAGAACGGGGAGCAGGTGGTACATATTCCGAAAATTCTGTACCACTGGAGAGTATCCGATACTTCCACCGCAATCAATACGGATGCCAAAGGGTATGCGTACGAAAACGGGAAAAAAGCCATTGAGGACTTTTGCAAGAAAAAAGGCTGGGATGTTGTGGTAAACGATACTCCGCACTACGGATTTTACCATCTGTATTATTATCCCGACATTTTTGCAAACAGACCGGAAGTCGGAGCCGTGGCAGGACCTGTTTATACGCTCGGCCGCATCAGCGGAGGGGCAATGCAGGCGGACGGAACGGTATTTTATAAAAATCTTCCGATTGGTTATACGGGATATCTTCACCGTGCTGCGCTTCAGCAGGAGGTTCCGGCGGGCGATGTCAGAAACATGAAGGTACGGCCGGAGTTAAAGGAATTATATGATTCCATGGTCGGAGACGTCAGTAAATTAAAACCGGAAGAGGCAGTCAAAAGAAGTCTTTTGTTTTCCGATAAAATCAGGGATGAGGGATATATTATCGTCTACGATCCCATGCAGAAAAAGGGTTAAAATATGCCGCAGATTTCCATCGTAATACCGAATTACAACGGAAGTGAATATTTGAAGGGATGTCTGGATTCTCTGCAGAATCAGACCATGAAGGATTTCGATATCTGGGTTGTGGATGATGCTTCCACGGAAGCCAGCCAGAAGAGCCTGGTATATTCCTATCCGAGGGCGCATTATATCGAAAGAAGCACCAACGGAGGTTTTTCCGCTGCCGTCAATGACGGAATCAAGGCATCGGATGCCCCTTTCGTGATTCTTCTGAATAACGACACCACGGTTGCAAGTGATTTTGTGGAAAAATTATATCATGCCATTGAGCCGCGCCCCAGCTGCTTTTCGGCACAGGCAAAGCTTGTCAATATGTATAATCAGACACTGATTGACGATGCCGGGGATTTTTATTCCACACTCGGCTGGGCATTTGCGAGAGGGAAAGGCAGAAGCGTTGCGGATTTCATATTCCGAAGCAACGTATTTGCGGCATGTGCGGGAGCCGCGATTTACAGAAGGCAGGGCTTTGAACTGTTCGGTCTGTTTGACGAGCAGCATTTCTGTTATCTGGAAGATATCGATATCGGTTACCGGGCAAAACTGTACGGTTTTTATAATTTTTATGAGCCGACGGCAATCTGCTATCATGCGGGAAGTGCCTCCTCCGGCTCACAGTATAACGAATTCAAGGTAAGACTTTCCGCAAGGAATACGATTTATCTGGCATACAAAAACCAGCTTCCCTGGCAGAAATTTATCAATGCGCCGATGATGTGGCTCGGCCGTCAGATCAAGCGTTCCTTCTTTGCAAAGAAAGGACTTCTGGACGCGTATAATCAGGGAATCCGGGAAGGAAAGGAATTTATCAAAACCTCGGATGCCATGGAAAACAAAATTAATTTTACCCCCAAAATGATGTCCCGCTCTTTTGAAATCCAGTGGGAAATGATTGTGGGAACGCTTAGAAGAGTGTTCAATTTTTAGGAGAATGGAAATTTGATTAAGGATAATCAGACATATTTCAATCGTCTTCATGTCGTTCTTGACGCCATGATTACGGCCATTTCCTATATTGCGGCCTGGTACATTCGTATCATTCTGTTTGCAGAGCCGGGAAAAGGTGTCCTTCCCATGGAGACCTATTTTACGGCGCTTTATTTCATTGTGCCCGGTTACCTTCTTCTTTACTGGATGATGAATCTTTACCGTTCCAAGCGGTTTTCGTCTCCCTGGAAAGAGGCGGTGGACGTTGTAAGGGCCAATATTCTGGGACTCGTTTTGTTCTTCGTGGCGTTATATATTGTCAACGAGCCGAACTTCTCACGTTCCATGATTTTTGTATTCTTCGGAATCAACATCTTTATGATGCTGATTGTCCGCAAGATTTTAAGGGTTGCGTTAAGAGCCATCCGCAAACGCGGTTACAATATCAAACATATTCTGCTGGTCGGATATTCAAGGGCTACCGAAGGATATATTGACAGACTGCTTGCCAATCCCGAGTGGGGTTATATGGTATGCGGAATTCTGGATGATAAAATCCCTGCCGGAACGCTTTACCGCGGAATCAAGGTCCTTGGCGGAATCGGAAACCTTCAGTATATTCTTCCGGAGAATAAAATGGACGAAATCGGAATTACGCTCTCTCTTTCGGATTACGACAAACTTGAAGGAATCGTGAATCTGTGCGAGAAATTCGGCGTTCACACCAAATTTATTCCGGACTACAATTCCGTCATTCCTTCGAATCCGTATACGGAGGACCTTCAGGGACTGCCTGTAATCAATATCCGGCGTGTCCCCCTTACCAATACGTTTAATCTTGTTATTAAGAGAATCGTGGATATCATAGGTTCCCTGGTTGCGATTGTGATTTTTTCGCCGGTCATGCTGGTTTCCGCAATCGCCATAAAAGCAGGAGACGGGGGCGAAGTCATTTTTAAACAGACGAGAGTCGGTCTTCACAATAAGGAATTCGAAATGTATAAATTCCGGACCATGCGTAAGCAGACGGAGGAGGACGAAGCAAAAGGATGGACAACGAAGGATGATGAACGCGTGACCAAATTCGGCAAATTCCTGCGAAGAACGAGTATGGACGAGGTACCGCAGTTTTTCAACATCCTGAAGGGAGACATGTCTTTGGTCGGTCCGCGTCCGGAAAGACCGCAGTGGGTGGAAAAATTCAAGGAAGAGATTCCCCGTTACATGATCAAACACCAGGTTCGTCCCGGTCTTACGGGCTGGGCGCAGGTAAACGGTTACAGAGGCGATACGTCCATTTACAAGCGAATTGAATATGATATTTACTATATCGAAAACTGGAGTTTTACGTTCGATATCAAGATTATGTTCCTGACGATTTTTAAGGGATTTATTAACAAGAATGCATATTAAAAGACGGTTTTTCCCTTGTTTTTTCGGTGAAAGTTTTTTCTTTACAGAAGAGTAAAAGGGGAGTAAAATATATTCGTGTGTTTATGCGAAAGGGGCATATCATATTCACGGGAGGATATCAGAAAATGGCTTCAGGTGCAGGCTCTAAGAAAAGACCGCCGAAACGAAAATTCAAAAAGAGAAAAATAGCGTTACTGGTTGTTGAACTTCTTGCTTTGGTAGTGGCAATCGTTGCGCTTGTAATCGTTATAAAGACTACGAACAAAAAGACCGGTATCAAGAATTTCGAATTAAATTCCGAAGATATTTCCGTTAATGCCGGTGTAAAGGAAGAATACGAGACGAACGAGAAGCTCCTGAATCATACCGAAATTGCATTTTTCGGTGTAGATGCAAGAGAGAAGAAAGCGGATCTTTCCAAGTCAACACGTACCGATACGATTATGGTTTGTTCCATCAACGAGGATACGAAGGAAATCAGACTTGCTTCCGTTTATCGTGATACCTATCTGAATGTCGGAAACGATACCTACAACAAGTGTAACTCCGCGTATGCAATGGGCGGATACGAGCAGGCAATCAACATGCTGAACATGAACCTGGATTTAAATATCCAGAGCTTTATTACCGTAGGTTTCCAGGGTGTTATCAGTGCCGTTGATGCGGTTGGCGGTGTGGATATCGACGTACAGGAGAACGAGATTTCCCATTTGAACAACTATCAGGCTTCCATCTATGCAACGGAGGAAGATCCTCATAAATTAATTACCGACTATACACCGGTTACCAAGCCCGGCATGCAGACGCTGAACGGACAGCAGGCACTTGCATACTGCCGTATCCGTTATATCGGCAGCGACTTCCAGCGTACCGAGCGTCAGAGAGCCGTTTTGCAGCAGATTATGCTGAAGGCACAGAAGATGAATCCGACGCAGTTAAACCAGTTAACGACGGATGTTTTCCCTCTGATAGCAACCAATTTCAAATTTGAAGATCTGGTTTCCAGAATTTCCGAAATCGGACAGTACAAGATTGTGAGCACGACCGGATTCCCGTTCAGCGACGGATTAACGACCGGTATGATCGGTTCCAAGGGAAGCTGCGTTGTTCCGATTGATTTGGAGAGCAACGTAATCGAACTGCACAAGTTCTTCTATCCGGATGTAGAGTACACTCCTTCACAGGATGTCGTAAATTACAGTGAAAAGATTCATGCGGACACAAGCCCGTATGTCGGAAGATAGGAAAAAGTTTGCATTTACTGACAGGAATAGAGTAAAATGAAGGGGATTGCGAAAGTAATCCCCTTTAACATTTTAAAAAGGATTCGCTCATGGAACGGAAAACAGTGGATGTCATCATTCCTACTTACAAACCGAAGCAGGAATTCATCAAGTTAATAGAGAAACTCGAACGCCAGAGTTACCCGATCCGTAAGATTATTATCATGAATACGGAGGAAAGATATTTTTCCGGGATTCAGTTTGGAAAGCAGTTTGAGCTGGATCATAACGTATCCGTTACGCATATTTCCAAGATGGAATTCGATCACGGGCTGACCAGAAGAGAGGGCGTTAAAAAATCGGATGCGGATATTTTTATCTGCATGACGGATGATGCGATTCCGAAGAATACCCGTCTGATTGAAAATCTGATTGCACCGATTCTGGAGGACAAAGCGGATTTTGCCTATGCGAGACAGGTCCCGAGAGAGAATGCCGGCGTAATCGAGGGTTTTACCAGAAATTTCAATTATCCGAAGGAGAGCCGGATTAAATCCATCGGGGATTTAAATTCCATGGGCATCAAGACCTACTTCTTCTCTAATGTCTGTGCGGCATACAGACGGGATATTTACGATAAACTCGGCGGGTTCGTAAAGTATACACTCTTCAATGAAGATATGCTTTTTGCGGCCAGGGCAATACAGGAAGGATACAGAATTGCCTATGTTGCGGAAGCAGAGGTTATCCACTCGCATCACTATACCAATATGGAGCAGTTTCACCGCAATTTCGATCTCGGGGTATCGCAGGCAGAGCATCCCGAAGTATTTGATGCGGTTCCTTCCACAAAGGAGGGAAAGAAGCTGGTAAAGAAGACGCTTCAGTACCTGAGGGTAAAGAAGAAATTTTTCAAAATCCCGGGATTTTTAATTACCTGCGGATACAAGTTTATCGGATACAAACTCGGAAAGAATTACAGGAAATTACCCGAAAAATGGGTATTAAAGTTTACAACCAACCGGGAGTACTGGCTGAAGAAAAATATCAGAAACGCCACATCTTCCATTGACCCGTACAGCGGATACGGTATTTCTTCGGAAGAAAGAGCCGGAAGAAATATCCGGAAACAGGTGAAACGTACCGAAGGGAAGCCGGAAACAAATCAGGAAACAAATTCGGAAACAAATTCCGGAATAAATCCGGAAAAAGATTCGGAACAGAAATAATTATTTTTTCGAAAAAAGAACATATTTTTTTCACAAAGCGTTTGTAAGATTCAGTGTGTAAAAGGATTTTCAAAAAGGAGATGAGTTTCATGAATGAAAATGAAATGAACAATGTGAATTCGGGACAGGTAACCGTTCCCGCACCGGAACGTCATCAGACGGTAACTTACGTGGATTCCGTAAATGGCGGAAACCGATATGTAAACAATGAATACAGTCAGCCGCAGCCGGCACCTCAGCCGGTAATGCAGCAGAGTACACCTGTACCCCAGCCGGTAGTGCAGCAAAGTGCTCCGGCACCTCAGCCGGTAATGCAGCAGAGTGCACCCGCACCTCAGCCGGTAGTGCAGCAGAGTGTCCCTGCACCCCAGCCGGTAATGCAGCAGAATACACCTGCACCCCAGCCTGCCGTGGTACAGCAGCGTACACAGCAGACCGTTCCGGTACAGCCTGTTATGCAAAGACAGCCCATGCCCCAGCCGGTAGCAACGGAGAGGCAGTTTACAAGACCGGAAGCGGCAGCTGCTCCTTTTTCAAATGCGGAAGCAATGCAGCAGGCGGGACAGCCGGGACCGAAGCCGAATCCCGGAACTTCATCCGTGCAGCCTTCGGCACCTTCGGGACAGACACAGTACACGACTGCAACCAATTCCCCGTCTTCGGGCGATGATGAAA
>Ga0247608_10001686_pt1 | contig 29663 bp, 20 predicted proteins | sample 176DNAGHGlowgp2_FD_193490 | JGI IMG/M metagenome (GOLD analysis project Ga0247608, IMG submission 193490) | Sheep rumen microbial communities from Palmerston North, Manawatu-Wanganui, New Zealand - 1766 DNA GHGlow gp2 | ecosystem: Host-associated > Mammals > Digestive system > Stomach > Rumen ...
TGCATAATCCAATGAGTATTTCCATAAAATGTTTTTATGCGATCTACTAATGCAAGATCATAATCACGACAGTCTAACATAACAATCCCTCAATTAAATTGTTTATTCTAACTCTTCACGAGTTGTATTCATATAATTAGTTTTCATCTGTGATTCTTTTCGTGGTCTGTTGTCTTCTTCTTTATATGTAATTAGCTTTAAAGCATAACTCATATGAAGTAAATATTGTGAATTAACTTCACGTATTTGATACACATCACCATTAGCTAGCTTTATTACACTAAATTCATGAAGATTATATTTTTTACCACAATATGTTAGTGGTGCTAGTGCAATAATAGCTTCACGATCTGCATCGATTGTAGACCATCTTAAGTTTGCTAATAATCGTGTATCTACATATTCTTGCAAAAGAATTTTATATGGTATGCCTTTATCGAGAATACGATCATCATTGTACATATTTGTACTATGAACATCATACAATGTACAGCTTATACCAAAAAGTTTAAAGGCCTCTGAAATAAAAGAATCATATAAACATTTTTCTTTATCACTATATAATAAGCTTGTCATATATTATCTCACATATGTCGATTTCTTTTCTCGTGATAATTTACTTTGCTGTATCTGATTATCTTTTCTCTTATATATAAGGTAAATTTTTCGTATAAGATTATTTGCGAATTTCAATTCATCATACCAAAATCGCTGGCTTAAATCATACACTGCATGATTAATTAATGCTCTATTACTAAAGTAAATTAATCTTCCATTTAATGATAGTGAATCAACAATGTCTTCTGGTGTAAAATAATTTCTACTATCATCTAAGAAATATTTTCTATCTTCATCTTTTATTTTTGCACAATGCTTCTTCAATTGTGATTTAATATAATTTAAAAAATATTCGTTAAATTTGAAATCGTCATACGGAGATAGAATTGACTTCATAAATTTAATTTCTCACTTATAAATAGTTATAATACAAATAAAGGATGTCCTATAATCATTTGATATAGAGACATCCTTTTAACTTTAAGGAAATTATTTAAAATAATGTATTAATAGCGGAGACGTCTGCAAGCTTTACGACGACGAGATTCTGTAAAACGACGTTCTAATGCAGCTAGACGATCTTCAAGTGAACGTTCATAAGACTCTTCTTCTGTAGCTTCTTCCTCTTCAGGTTCAGACTCTTCAGCAGATTCTTCCTCTTCAGGAACTGCATCTTCTTCAGCATTTTCATCTTCAGCATTTTCATCTTCAGCAGATGCTTCTTCACCAGATTCTGCGTCAGCATCTTCATCATCTACAATAGCAAGTGCTTTTTCAAATCTTGAAATAATATCTTCAAGACGAGCGAGAAGTAAATCAGACTGAGAGACATCATTTTCAGAATCTACTTCATCGGCTTCATTTGTAATAAGAGATTCATTTTTAACTTCAGATTCATCAGCTTTAACTTCTGCAGCTTGTGAATCCTCACGAAGCTTACGCATAATTGATTTAATTTCTGTTGTTCTTAACATAATTCCCATCCTATATAAATATATAATTATAAGCTATCTAGTAGCATAAAATAAACCAAGTTGTGTACCAAGTTTTTCTTCAAGGGCTGCTTTTTCTGTAATGCCCTCTTGTTTTAATTCAGATCCATTTGTTTCAATTGGTGAACCTGTAATTTTAACTTTTGAACGTATTTCACCCTCTATACATTTTACTAATGCAACTGTATAATCAATAACCCAATTAACAAAATCTTCTGTCATTGTAGCAACTGATTTATCAGTAATAGCTTCTATAGTCCAAGGTGAATTACCACCATCAATATATACTGTATCACCAATTAATCTAAATCCAACTGAATTCAAATCAGCTTGAACTGAATCAGTATAATAATTCCATAAAGCACAGTTAACAAGTGAGTTACTACCATTTATAACATAAAACCCTTGATTAATTGCTTTATCAATATTGATATTTTCATCATCTACAGATGCAGATGTGACTCGTACAACAGCAAAAATGCGATTATGCTCAAACTTTACAGTTCGTGAATATGTTGTTATAAGTTCCATATTATTAAGATATGGAACAACATGATTAATCGCATTTGTAATTTGTTTATCAATCATCTCATCTGTAATTGCTAAATCAATTACAGGATAGCCTAATCTAGTTTTAACTGTATCTAATATAAAACATTTATTCAACATCTGAATTATGTTCCTGTAAGAATGCAATTATTTCATCTTTCTTTAGCTTACAAGATTTGCCTGTTACTTTTTTATACTCAGATTTAAGCTGGTTATATGACATTGTTGTATAATCAGTATCACATTGCTCTTGTACATTTTCAGTAGCTGGTTCTGGTGTATCTTCAACTGGTGCAGGATCTTCATGAAGTTCTTCAGTAGCCTGTTCGCATGTATCTTCATTACATGTACTATCTTCATTATTATCTTGTTCAGCTGGAGCTGGTTCATCTAATTTTGGTTCAGCTGGTTTAACATCTTCAAATTTAGGTTCAGGTTGCTTTATAGCTGGTTCAGCTGGTTTTTGTGTATCTTCATGTTTTTCAGCTGCTTTGCTCTGTAGTTCATCTTTTGTTTTAATACCAAGTGCTTTTGTTAATGATACATAATCATTATACTCTAGATTAAGAATATTTGAACCTGGTTGAAGCATATAATGCTTTCCATTTGTAGCATATACTTTAGTAGGTACTTTTGAATTTAACTTTAATTTTAATTGAACTTTACTCATACTAAATTACTCCAAAATTAATAAAGTCTTTTTAGCTTACGATTAATAAATCGGCTTTCTAGTTTAGATAATCGCCGTTCTAAATCTGCAAGCTGTTCATCTTCATCATCAGGTTCAACTGGTGCTTCATAATGATCTGTTTGATCACCCTCTAAATTACCAGCAACAACATCTTTTAATTGATCAATCTCACGGTCTGCAATAATATCTTTTGCATCATCAATATCAGCACATAGTTCATGTTCAATTTCTTCATCAGACTGAAGTAATCCAACTTTTGCATATATGCCTTTTGCTAAATCTACAATAACACAATCATCTACTAATGAAATTACTGCCATTAAATTATCATTATCATCATAGCATTCAACAACAGAATCATCATAACATTCATTCTTAGTTGACTTCCAAGAGTAGTGCTTGTTTAACACGCTTTCAATCTTTCTAAGAATAAGTGCACGATCACGCCTAATAGATTCTACAGTTGGTCTTTCATTTGAATCTATACAATCATTTAATTCATCAAGTTTATCGTCAAACATTCTTCCACTCTCTGTAGCTTTATTATTTAAATAATCAACAAGTGCCTTTTCAGCATCTTCATTTGAATCAAATCCAGAAGACTTAATTAAAAATTTATCTGAAATTTTATTATTAACTTCATATTTAACAAGTTTATCTACTAGACGTTTTAAATCGCCTGTAGATTTAACTTTATTATGAAATTTCTCTTGTTCTTCTTCTGATAAAATGTCTGTAATGTCAATATTATCATTAAATGTCATTAAATCAAGAGAAATTGAAGCATCATTAAATGTAGGTTCAACTACAATATATGTTTTACCTATACTACTAAAACGAGTTGGGCATAATACAGATATTGTATGTTTATCCCAAAATTTTACTGGGAAAAGTTCCTTATTTTTTAAGGCATTTTCCCATACAACTTTCCAATCTATATTAGCCATACAAATAAATTCCTATAAAATTATATAAATTACTAGTATACTATATGTATTAGATATTATCTGTTTATAACTTTATATAAACACTGAAATAATATTCTTTATATACAAAAATACCCAGCATAAGCTGGGTATTTTATTTTATTTATATAATTATTTTATAGATTAACGGCCTAGTTCACCATTGATAATCTTACCACGAACATACATTGCTGGACAAAGCATCTTAACGCCATAGTATGAAACTAGACCCTGACGACCAACAAAGTCATCTAACATAACAAGATCAGTCTTTGTAATTGGTAGGAAGTCTGCAACTACGAAACCGGCATCCATGTCGGAACCTTTGTAACCAACGAGGTAAGCATCTTCTGGAATGTATGGTGAGTAAATAACTTTAATCTGACCTTCAATTTCACCAACAACAAATGCACCATTGTTAGGAAGTGTAGCACCTGTAGCTTTAAAGTGATCAGAACCGGCAGACTTAATAATATTAAGACCCATACGACCAACAACAACCCAGTTACCAAAGCCACGTTTTGTCTCATAATTAATCTTAGAAGCACAAGCAAAGATTTCACTTAAGAAGCTTAGATCGTGTTCGTGCTGTGAAATATAAGAAGTTACCTGACGATCCCAAGTTGATGTATTCTTAGCCTGACGCATTAAGAGACTGATAACTTCATTATCGCGTTCCTGACGAATTTCTGCAGTACAAGCATTAACTAGAGCTTCTTCAACATTAATACCATGAGCTTTTGAAAGTGCATAAGAAGCATCAAATGCGAAGTTTGCACGAATCTTGTGAGGTACAGCCTTAACCATTTCAGTACGAAGGCGAAGTTCAAGTGCCTCTGTATTGGATGGTGCAAATGAAAGATCCTGATAATATGATGTTGAAACGGCATCATCTTTAGAGAGTGCAAAATCAGTTGCATCGTTTAATTCAAGACAGAATTGACCTGAAACAGGATTAATTGAAAATTCTGGTGCTTTTTTATTTTCACCGGTTACAGTAACTTTTGTGAAGAATCCATCACTATCTACTGAACCAACAACCCAACCGTCACATTTTGTTGGTTTTGCACGTAATGTCCAGTTTTCGGTTTCATTATGAATGTCAATTGGACATTCTTCTTTTACCTTAACAGGTAGATACATCATAAAACCATAAATTTTACCCTCATTATCATCAGCATGAGCAGGTTCAGAATCAACACGTTCATTTGCTGCGAAAATACCAGCATCAGCACCGCGCATTGCGCCCCACTGATCAATAGCTACACCTTCGCGTTTAGCTTTACCACGGTTGTTACCATATGTATATTGTAAGAAGCGAATTACGCCAATAGGTGAATCAATTGACTGAACGGAAACAATATCATCAATAATCTGGCTTGCATAAATAGCACTAACCATATCAATGGAGTGCTCAGGAAACCAATCGATAGCGCCTGGCCACTGAGAAGCAGGAACACCATCAACTAAAGATTCGTTCTTGACTGCACGAATTGTACGAAGATCATTGAGAGCGTTGCTTGTATTATTTAATACATTTGCAAGAGTTGATTTTGCATCTTCGCTCATTGTACCGCGAACAGATTCAACAACTGCAATCTTATTTTTGAAAGCTTCCATAACGACATTATTCATAAGAGTTCCTCCTAAAATGTGTACACATTCTTTCTAATAGAGAATTATTATTATTTTTATTAAAAATTGCATCTGTATTTAAATTCTCATTAAACTTAGATTCATCATTGAATTTAATGATATTTAAATCATCGGTAATATATTTATTAGATATTGGAGTGGGTTGTGTTGTAACTTTTTTACAAGATTCATTTACAATGTTATGAGGCTTCTGATTTTTAACTTCATTTATTAGTGACTTTGCTTCTTTTATAAGATTTGATAGTTTACTCTCATATTTAATTCGATTAAATTTTTTCAAAGAAGCTTCTAATGAATCTGAAAGTCGGTTAACAGACTCCATCATTTCATTAATATTTATCTTGTGTTCTCGTTTACAAATTTCATTATCAAGTGTTCTAATACGAGATTCAAACACTGGATTTTTAAATGACTTTAATGCTGCAGCAGATTCTTTAAGTTCTGATGTTGTCATTTTTTCTAATGGTTTAGATATTGGATCTGCTTTTTCAAGTCTTGCACATTTAAATCCTGGTTCAGTAACTGCATCAAATGTAATTAGTTCATATGAATTCTCAAGAATTACTTCATGGCCATCTTTTTGAATTGAATCAGCTACTGCACGTGCAGAAATTCCAAGCTTGGTGCCATATTGTGCTAATGTATTAAGAATTCTGCCTGTTGGTGTATCGAGTACATCAAATTCACCATAAAGTAAATTACCATCACCTTCTGGAATCCATAATTTCTTACAAGCAATTCCAACTTGTGGGTAGCTAATGTCAATACGATTCTCAGGATGACCGCCTTCGCCAAGCATTGATCTATTTTTAATACATTCTTGTACTGTAGGGTTATGTAATATCCGATCTTCTACTAATTTTCGAGAATAAATACGATTATTTCGATTAACAGCACCGAATTCCATGCAAGGACCGACTAAAGTGCATAGAATGCCAGATGATTTATTCTCGTTTGTAGCTTTCATTTCGGATATAATTGATTCAGTAAAAACCTTCATTATACCCTCCGAAATAAGTAGTACTTATAAACATATATTGTAAATATATTTATTAGATATAATCATATTATTTGTTGATTATAAAATTATTCAATGTATAATGCTAATATTTTTATGTTAATTTATTATTATAGATATAATAAAAAAATAGCGTAGAATATTATTCTACGCTAAATTTATATATTATGTTTTATTAAGCATGGATAGCTGGTAGAACATCAGGACAATGCTTAATGAACTCTAACATTGCTTTGTTAGGCATATTTGTTTCTTCTATATTTTCATGTAGAACTGTTATAAAGTGAACCTGATATTTACCTGGTTTAAGTGTAACTTTAGCAGCATTTCCATTAGTTGTTGCATGACCTTCTGCAAGAACAAAATCTTTAACGGAAACTTCAACACCGCCTTCGGATGCAGCTGGATTTAATATAACTTTAGCAGCATTTTCATCCCATGATGGTTTGTTGTCATTATCAGCTTCAAGTGCTGGAGCATCCTCAGTTGTACCTACAGTTTTAACAAATACATCAGAAAGATCTAATTTTGCTTTACCCTTTGGAACATTACGTGTAAGTGTGGCTTTTACTTGAAGTTTACAAGCAGCTGGATCAATTGTAATTTGTGCTGCAGGTTCATCACCTTCAGCTTCAGGTTCAGATACGACTAATGAACGATGACCTTCTAATACAGTACCAGTGCCAACATGACGAATTTTAAAAGAACATTCTGGAGCTTTGGCATCTTCATCAGACATATCATCTACACCATCAAGCACCATTGTAACTTTTACATCTGAAACTTCATCAACAAGTGCACCAAAACGACATTTATCATTAATTAAACTACCATGGCCAAGTCTTTCAAATTTTAGCATATTAAAATCTCCAATTTTAATTAAAGTTGGTAAATTAAAGTAAATCAACTTAATAAATTGATATTATTAATCACGATTATCGTCATCATATATCCAATTACGACCCGAATCGCCGGTATATAATAACATTTTTCCATCAACTATTCTATAATTATAATCACTTAATAAGTGATCTCTATGAACCCAAATTGTTTTTATTCTATTGCTATCTGTATCGTCTGTATCAGAAATAGTAATAGTGGTTTTTCCTGGAATGCAACAAATCCAATTGCTTATACTTTCAGGTGTACCATCATCTGGAATTCCTCTATCATCAGCATAGCATGTAATAATATTTTGTTCTGATTCTGTACCAAATACATTTTCAGTAATATTAAATGCTTTAAGCTGATATTTTATAAGCCCAACATATGGATTACTATAAAATTCATCATAAGATACAATTTCACCCGTATCTTTTGTTAATTGTCTATTTTCTGGATCATCAATAACTTCAAAAAATGTATTATCTTCAGAATTATAACCAAGACAATTACTATAACTAGGTTTTATTTTTTGCCATTTATTGATATTTCGTGTACCATTCCAATATAGTTTATGTATTTTATCATACCAAACAATAGGACAGCCATCAGCTGTGCCACTAGTTGTAAAATATTCACCATTTGTATCTTTTACAATAAATGAGCAAATATATTCAGTAATACCAGCTTTATTATATAAAGAATTTGGGTATTCTAAATGATTATCAAAGTTTCCAATAAGTATAAAGCCTAAATTATTTGGACTTAGTGTTGTAAAATATGATTTATTATCATTAAATATAGATATTATCGATTCAGATCCTATAGAATTATAATAAGTGTTAAATTTTCCTAAGTCTTTTTCACCACGATATAGTCTTAACTTATCTTTATTCTTAAAGTAAAGTTTTGGATTTAAAGTATCATGCCATTCTTTAGCATTAATATCAAACGTTCCTATATCTGAAGTCCAATATTTTTTAAGATTATGCTTGCTGGTTGTATTATATCTAAATGTGACTTCAACACATTTATGAATGCTATCAGTGCTATCTTCACTTGTTGTAATTTCATCAAAATAAGCTAGTTTTATACTAGATGGTGTATCTGTATAGCCAGATGCAGATAATGAATATGGTGAAAGTGTATTATGTTCTGAATCATATTTATAATAATAGGTATTGTCAGTATATAATATAATTGGCTTATCTATATCATAATAAGTTTGTTCTGAAAATCCATCTATATGTGGTAACAATGCAAAGTTTTCATTGTACAATTTATCAGATATAATATATTTAAATGATTTATTTTCAGGAAATCCTATTGATTCACTGTTTAAATCTAATGAACCATCAAATATACCATATAGATGGCTGTGATAATCGTCATTATTACATTCAGTTACTTCTGATAAGTTATTATTGCTGCAATATACTAAGCCCTTATAGAAATAAATAATTTCACCTGAGCTTTTATTAATAGCACTTCCAAAATATAGATATTGTTGATTATTTGATTCATCAGTATTTGCATCAGTATTAGTTGAATCATTTATATTTGTTGTATCATCAGTATTTAAATCTTGTCCAGTGCTACTTGACTCATCAGATTCAGGTGTACTAGAATTTTCAGAATTATCATCTTCAACTTTATCAGCTGGAAGTTCAGAAAATTCCATTGGCTTTAAAGTTAATGCGTTTTTATGAATCTGTTCATATGTAAAAATATATCGTTTACGACCTTTAACAGTTACCTCTTCAGCAAATTTATGAACTCTTCGCCATTCATCTTCAAAAAACGGTGTCCATCCAAAATTACCAGTTGCAATAAAATAATTACATTTGGCTGTATTAGATGTATTTACTGGTGACAAATAGTTAGCAGTAGTTGGATTTATTAAATCAGATTCGTGATAACCGCTTATTTTAGTATAACTATAAGCTCTATAAACTTTTACCAAATCTGGACCAATATACATTGGAATATAATCATTCGGTGAGATTATTCCTGTTGGTTCTTCTCGTGCTAATAGTTCATCAGCCGGCTTATAAATATTTGGATCATCTGAATCATACTCAAGTAAGCTTATATAAGCACCTTTAGTATATGGACTTTTTGAATATGAATATATTATTGGCTCAAACTTAGCTTTACCATTATCCAAATATGCAATACAAAGAAATCGATCATCTTGATGTAATTCTATACCATCATTTAAATCTGAATAATTCTTTAATTTATTTTCAATTATAAAGTTATAATTTGATAGATCACTATTGCTACCATCATTATAATACCAATTATCCTGTATATATGCAAATTTGAAACAATGCCATGCTGTATTTACTAAATTGAAATATATTCCATTATACCAATATTTTGGTTCCAATCTAAATACGGCTTTTGCTGGAAATTCTAAACAAATACATCCATATAATACACCAAGTGCATATGAATACATTGCAGCATAGTCTAATTTATAGAATATTGCTGCATTGTTACATCGTTCAGTGTAACGATTATAATAAATATTATTATAATCAGTAATTGATTTAAAAATAAATAAATCGTAATCAGTAGAGCTAATCCTTTGATATTTCTGATATATTCTATAAACATCATCAGATGTATCTGATGTTGTTGTACTATTTGCAGTATAATTTTCTACAAAATAATTTCTTAGTTTTCTATAAAAGACTAAATTATCGGTACTAAAACCTGCATCGTCAAATATATCACAAATTTTTTGTGCTTGTAAATCAAAATAAGATTTTGATAATCGACTAGATTCTGGTAGTCGATACATTGGATTATTTAAATTTATTGATTGTTTATTTACATCATTTTTGAATATAAGCGGAATTGTTCTATCATCTGTAGTACCTGTTAACTCATTTAACATAAGTTTTAAACCGTTAACAGATGAAACTAAATAATTTCCAAAATCTTCAGTCTGATTTAATGCTGATAAAAATAAATATATATTATCGAATATATCAAAGTGCTCTAATTCAGATAAATTGTTCTTAAAGCTCTTGTAAACTTGTTTTGATATTAATATATTATCTGAAACTGCATTATCATATGTTGTTATAGATTCAAAGCCAAGCAAAAATAGCATTGTTGAATCAGCAAACTTCCATGTGTATAATGCTGGATCGTAATAAAAGAATATTCCATTTGAAGATTTATATTTCATAATATAAACTCATTAAAAAGTAATTTGGTTTATTTTATAAATTTATTGATATAATATATAGATAAAGCTAGTACTTAAGTACTAGCTTTTATTTTATATTATATAAACTCTGGACGAGTTGGCCAAATCACATTTTCTGGAAATTCTGCTTGTTTTGTAATATCACGGAGAGCTTGACGATATGCTTTAACTTCTAATTTATGTTCAGCTGAAATTGGATAATCTTCAAGAACATATTTATCAGTAGCTTCAAGCAACTTGTCACGTTGTGATCTTATTTGTTTTTCAGTGACTCTATTTTGAAGTTGCAAACGAAGCGCTTCAGTTTTATCTTCAGGAAATTCACCATTATCATACATTTGTTTCAATGTTTTCCAAGTATCATTCTCTTCTGGCTCATCTATAACAAATGTATATAAGCATTCACAGGTTGATCCGTCTGATAAAGTTTTGCTTAATATTAAATTAGCTGCTGTATGTTGTTCATTAAGATAACGAACTTTTAAAATATTAAATTTATTTTCTTCCATAATTAATTACCATTAGCTATTTAAGATGAAAAAACCTGTGACTGAACTTTTACTGCAAGTATTAAATAATAATGTGTATCTGAGTCACCATTAGCAGATGAAGATACTGGTGTTAAACATGCCCATACGCCACTAAGTGGAGAGCTTCCAAATGTATAATTTAAACTATTAACTGTTAAATTACTAGCCGTTACAGTACCGGCTTGATTTTCTTGTATGTCTGTTGTAAACAAACGATATATACTATCACAATCTAAAATAGCACCAGAAGTTGAATAAGTAGTAGTGTCTCTATTATAACCAATAATATCACCAAATGCATATGGTGGCCTTTGTGCAAATTCAATACTTTGATCTGTACTATTAGTGTTAGGCTCTCTCTTTAATAAAACTAAAGCAACCTGTCCAACACCATTTGAGCTATTAATTGCAGCTGATACCATTGATTGTGCATCATAATCAGGATCTGTGCTATTATAGTCAATTTTCTTCATCCAATCAACTGCTGATACACCACGTATTGCATTTGCAATAATACCGCCAAGTCCACATCCGAATAAATAGCCTTGTGTAGCATTTGCTATAGCTTGGTTGGTTGGATCTGCTACTTGTGCTGGTGCTTGAGCACTTGCAGAATAAAATCGTGAATAATAACCAATGCCAATTGGTACATTATTGTTTGCAAGCTGGCTTGTATTTGTAGTTGAAACATTATTTAAACGCCTTGCGTCAATTGGTACTAAATAAGCTGGACGTGTATTTGCAATATTAGCACCAGTTGTGTCAAGACCCATTGACATAGCGCCATATTGTTTACCAATAATATAATAACGGCCATATCGGCAAAGCATTAAAACAGTTTCACCTGCTTGCCATGAATCAAACGATGATTTACCTGGTACATTTAAATATGTCTCTGGATCTGTTTCAGGATCAAGTGATGTTGTATTTTGTAATGCTAATTCTGCATTAATAGCATCAATTTTTGAACCAAAATATATTTCTCTATAATATGGATTACCGTTTGGTCTAAGTTCACCACCAATACATAATTTTGGTTGATCTGCAGTATTTGTATTGTCAAATTTCACAAGAATTAAAGAATTTTCAGTAAATACATAGCCAGAATCATTTGTATTTTCATTAATATACAAAGTAGCGGATTTATTTACAATATTTGCAGCAGATGAACAAATTGCAATTGGTAATACAGTACCAGTTGTTTTAATATTTTTAACATATAAAGTGTCAAATTTATTTGATAATGCGCCTAAATCAGCGCCGGCAGTAACTGATGGTTTTACTATATATTTATTTGATGAATCACCATTAAGTGTTAATGAAGATGTTGAAAAATCTGCTGATGTTGTTGAACTGCTACCAATTGAAACAGTATTATTAAAAGTTTTTGCAGCTGTTATTGTTTGTGTTGTATCGGTTGTTACATGATTTGTTGGTATTGTTGGGATAGTAGGTTTATCACTTAAATCATTATATGATCCAGATGAAGCTACTGTTGATAAACCTAGATTTATTGTAACATTAGAAGATGCATTTGCTGAAAAAGTTTTTGAACCAGTGTCATCAGTACCACCTTTGTTTATTGTTAATGATGCATTATTAACTGTTGTTATGCTTCTATTTGTACCATCAGCAATGTCATCAAGTGTAAGCGTTACATTTGAAGATAATGCTTTATTATTTACTGTTCTACTTGTTGGAACATAATTACTTAATTTTCTAGTAGATCCATCAGCAATATCATCAAGATTTAATGTTATATCTGATGAAAGAGCTTTATTATTTACTTTACACGTATTTTCAACAAAATTTGAATCATTTGTTAGATCAGATAATTTTGTTGGTACTGTTATATTAACATTTTTATTTGTAATAGTTTGATTAGTATTATTTACTGAAATACTCTCAATAACATTTTCTTGACCAACATTTGATCCTTCAATCATTACTGAAATATTTCCGGTACCAATAATTGACTGATTATTAATTGTTTTAAATGTTGGTTTATCAGTTAAATCATCATAATCACCTGAAGTTGCAACTGTTGATAATCCCAAATTAATTGTTTTAGCGGATGAAGCATTTGTAGTAAATGAATCACCAGTATCACTACTATTTTTCTTAATTGTAATTGTAGAATTATTAACTGTTGGAATTTCTGTATTATCAGGAAGTGCACCAACTTCACTTGCTGTATATGTTGGTTTAGTAGATGATTTTACCCAACTTGGTACATTTGGATCATCTGCAAATGAATAGTTTGATGTACCTGAACCAGGATTTAAATTTTCAATATCACTTTGTGTTAAATAACCAGCACCATTTGTTAAATCTGCTGTATCTGTTGGTATTGTAGGCCTGTCGCTTAAATCATTATATGATCCTGATGAAGCAACTGTTGCAAGATCTAAATTAATAGTTTTATCACTACTTGCATTTGCAGTAAATGTATCACCAACATCAGAAGAATTCTTTTTAATTGTTAATGTTGCATCGTTTGCATTTCCAGATTGAACATTTGCGATTAAACCATCTACTGCAGTTTTATTATAATAATTAGTCTCTCTATCAGCAATATAACTAGAGACAGCACTAACAGATGGAACATTAGCATTAGGATCAACACTTGAACTGACTGACTGTACTAAATTAGCTGTTTTTATAAAAGTACTATCAGCTGCTGATTTTGTATAAGAATCTGCTTTAATACTATTAAGATAAGTCCAAGTATCAGAGTTTCCACCAGTTCCTTTAACTAAGCTATATACAGTTGAAACATTTTCAGCATCAGAGTCTACTAATACTAATACTTTATCATTATTTGAAAGATTTGTTGTATTAAGCTGATTTAAAGCTGATTTTGTACTGACAACATCAGCAAAATTTTGTGTTGCTTTTAATACTTCAATTTCATCTGATAAATTAGATAAAGCTTCTTCTAACTGTTCAGTGTTACCTGAACCTGATAAATTAATATTAGAAATAGCTGAACGAATAGCATTAATTGTAGGTATCTTTGATAAATTAGCACTACTAATCCAAGTGTCACTATTATATACATTATATACACCATCACCAGTATATTCACTAGATGACACTGATGGAGTGATTAGTTGTTTATTATTACCTGAAATTGTAACAGAATCTGTAAATGTTTTTGCGCCTGTAATAGTTTCAGCTGTATTGCCAGATTTATGTACATATAATGTATTAAGTGTTTCCTGCATATCTGCAGATGTATCAATTGAAGCTAGTCTATCTGTAACATATGATTCTACGGCAGCACCAGATACTAATTTATTTGTAGCTTCATCATTGCCATCTAAAACAGAATCTGAATATAATTGACTAATATAATTAGCTGTAACAACTTGTGGTGTAGCAACTATATCTGTGTTTTCATCAAAAGTCGGAGTATTTGTAATTGCATTGCCACCAATAAAGCCATTATTAATATTCAAAAAGTTGCTACCATCACTAGATGATTTATTTAATATAACAGGATTATTTGGGCTATTATAATTTTCTACAAGATTTAGCTGACTAGCTGTTAATACACCTGAATCCCAAGATACAAATTGACTTGTATCGACTAAGTTATCATGTATAAGTGCATCAGTATCTTCTGCTGAATAAACTGTAATAGACTTATTGTCTTCATCTTCCTTTGCTAATCTAATTAAACCATCACGATTCTTTGTAGCGTATGGAATATTTATACTTACATTATAAAATGTACATGCTGCAGCACCAGGAAAACGTGCTGATAACCTTACACGTAATGAATTTCCTTGTTCTTTAACTAAAGATAATTCAGGTGACTCAGCAACAATACTACCATTAATGTCCATTAATCGTATTTTACTGATTGTATAGGCTTCATCACTGGTATCATTAAAATTTATAACAAGATAATCGCCTAATTCAGAATCATCTGATACTACAGCACCAATAAATTTGGTGATTATTTTTGTAGTACCTTCAATAACTAATACTAATTTGTCTATTAATAATGGGTTAGATTCAGTAGCTGAACCTATGCCATTTACTAAATTAAAATCAATCATAATAGCCTCTACTTTGACAAATTATAAATTATATTCATTTACTGAGTTACTTGTATTATTTGCATTATTGGTAGCGTTATCTGTGCCAGCTTCTGAAATCTTTGATGCAAATACAATAATATCATTCAAATTCGTTGTATGTGAGATTTCAGATAAGATTTTCCATGAGCCAGTAAGTGTATAATTTTCTGCTTTTGATACTGATAATTCACCAGATACTGGGAAAGATAAACATGCTGGTTTTAAGTTGGAACCATCTACAATAGAACCGTATGATATTCTTGTTTCACTTCCAATGTATAAGAATAAACCGACAGATCCAATGTCGTTTGTTCCAACAGAAATTTCGCCATATACTGGTGGATTTAAACACCACTGAGTTGTAGCAACATCCCAATATGGAAGCTCTTCATCTTGATTATACCAACATATAGGAACACCATTTTTTATATAATATGTATGTGACGGTGTTCTTGTAATACCATGTAAATCATGTAATGATTGATACGAAGCTAATTCACCATTATAATTATATAATACTTCGTTTCGTTTCGTATATTTATCAAGATGTAGCTCTTCACTGATATAATATATTTTATCAGCTGTATTAGATTTAAACCAATAATTCATACTATCTTGAGAATACCAGTGACCTGAACGATCTGGTCTTGGTTCTACATTTTGATCTACGTCTAATACAAAGACATATTTATTACCAGTATCATTTTCAATCCAAGCTGTAAATTCTTGAAGAGAATTATTATATACAGATGTTACTGTTGATCTAGTAAAAGTTACACCGTAATGCTCATGAAAATAATCATAATTTTCTTGCTCACCATTATAAAATATTCTTCTATTCTCTAAATCCATAGTACTCATAGTGTAACCTATAAAAATAATAATTTATTAGCATAATAGTTTGTGCACTAATTAAAAGTATTGATATATTTATGACACGTTATAAATAAAATAAAGCTAATACCAATTGGTATTAGCTTTATATAAACTTTAAAATTTACTTTATGAAGGTATTTCAACAGTTACTTTGTCTTTTATGCAATCTGGGACTATTGGCCAAACTACATTTTCCGGAAAACCAGATTGTTGTGGAATGTCACGCAGTAATTGTCTAAATTGTCTTATTTCATCTTTTTGTTCTTCTGATAGTGGATAATCATTGTTGGTTAAATAGTCTGTCGCTGATAAAAGTGCATTTCTTTTATCTTTAATTTCTAAGCACATAGTATCATACTCAATATCTAACTTCCACTGTGGGCATTCTTGAACATACGTAAATTTACCGGCTAAATAGTCTGATTTAACTGTCTGACAAATAAAGCCTTCATTATCTTCAGTGCCATCTACTCTATATGCGTATGGTATTATAGTGTTATCAGATAAATGAATATTCATACCAAGTAACATATGCTTAGAATCGCACCATATTATATCTGAATATTTAACTACATATAAAATATTATTATCCATATTCTAGCTCCGTTATGCTGATTTATAAGCCAATACATAAGTATAGCATGTTGATGATGAACTATTTGCGTATGTCATTCTTGTTAACGTTGTCCAAGTTCCAGAAGTTATACTAGATGATGTTGTTAATGGTAAATTACCCTCTAATGAAGTGCTAGTATTTGATCTCATTACAGTTAATGAGTACGAACTAGCAGATAGCTGTGTACCAGCTTCTTTTAAACCGCTGCTAGTATTAGCAGGAATTGCTACGCGTAAAATTTGTATAGTGCCAATTGATGATAAAGATGTTGCAGCTATTGGTGGTAAATGAACTTTATTACTACTTAAATATAAACTATTAAAATATCCGGATTCTGTACGATAATCACTGCTACCAATATATCTTGCATATAAGTATCGCCATCTATAAGATGTTGCACCAAGATTATAGCCTGTTGAAGTTGATGTAGAATTTGTTCGTGGCTGTACATATGAAGTGTAAAGTATACTTGATGATGGATTATAGTACAGTGAATTCTCAGTGTCTGTGTATAAAAGTTTCGCCTGACCAGTAGATGTATCATTATTAATACTATCAGCAAAAACTAGTGGCTTATTTGCGCTACTACTATATCCCTTACATATAACATATGTTGCACTAGTGGCTATACCACTAAAATTAGTACAAGTAAGTGTGTCTGATGATGGATTATATCTCAATGAGCTAATTGATGTTGAAGTATATAACTGGCTATATTGTGCTGATTCTGTACTAGAATTAACACTATAAGTAAATATAAGCGGAAAATTACCATTAGCTTCATTACCAAGAAGAGATATATTTGTTGCGTTATTAACTGTAGTACTAGCTATATATGATGATAATGTAGTAGTAGATGTACCTATATACAAGTTATCTATATAAGCTCTATAGAAATGCTTCTTTGGTGTTCCTAAATAACCCCACCCTGAGTTTGATGGTCTTATTACAGGCTCTTGAGTTTCTATATTATTATTATCATCAACAGATGTACAGTTACCAATTTCTATATAATAGTCATTTATACCATTAGCATAAATATTTTTCCAACTATGCTCTATATTACCAAGACTAAATGTATTATTTGCAGATGGTTTAAAATTACCTGCTACTTTAATACCTCTATAAGAGGCTTCACTATTTGTACTGTCTACTAAAAAGTTTGGTGTTATATTATGATTATCGCTATCAGTATAATCGTTAAATATAATTTGGCTTGTATATACACCACCCCATTTATTATTTAAAGTGCCTATATAACGAAGTGTTCCTGCATTATCTGGCACAATATTACCATAAGATGTTACTTGTGTTGTAGATGTTGCGGATAATACATTTGTTGACAAATATTTTAAATTAGTTGCATTTGTAGCATTACCAGTTAAATTACCATTGAATGTTGGACATGTTAATGTATTTGAATATGGATTATAATAAACTGCGTTTACAGTATCGGTATATAATGATTTATGATTATCTGATAGTGAACTGTTAGCATTTGCATAATTTGCAAATACTAATGGATAGCTATAATTTAATGAACTTGTTGATACATAAATGTTGCTTGCATTACCAGCTGAAGAAGCATAATCTACGCCGCTTGAAACAATTGAATTAACTCTATCATTTACATAATCTTTAATACTAGTCTTTGTTATAATTCTATAGTTAAAATTGTAATTATTACTAAACGAATAACTTCCTGAGTTGTTTACTATAAAATATGTACCCTGTGATGGATTATGTTGGTAACCAACAAGCTCAAGATCGTCAAATGGTATAAAGAACATTAGCTTTTCAGAAGCAGTCTGACCTTGATTTGTTAATTCAGCACAAATAACTACACCAATAATATTAATATTTGATGTAAAATTACTATCATCAAAGCATAGAAATACATAATTTTCTAATGGGCTATAGCTGTCAGACTCAATGAGAGATTTTAAAGAGCTTGTTACAGATGTTGTGCCAATGCTAAGATTATAACTAGTAGTATCTACTATTAATCTACCAAATGGAGTTACTGAGCTTAATTCATCTATTGGTATGTTTAAAGTTGTATCATATTGTACGTCTTCTGTCATACTAATACTAATACTAGTATAGCTCATGTTTACCTGATCATAGTTAGCCCACCAATGTCTGTAATCATTATCAGGAAGCGCATTTCCACCATAAATATATGTATTTGTATCTTTTGCAAGAACTAAATTAACTTCTTTATTAAATGTTGTTTCAGTTGATGCAAAGCTTATAGCATTAGTAAACGAGTTATTTATTTCACTAGTGTATATTGATTTAAGCATGGATCTATTAGACCCAAGTGACCATGTATTACTTAATTCTGAAGCACTTACAATATCTGTTAAATCGTATTCATCGCTTAACTGATTATGTGTATATGTAGCTTTTGTTTCAATATATGTTGAAAGGTCACCACTATTTCCAATAAATGACATGCGAAAATATGGTGATATATAATCATCGTTATATCCAGCTGAGCTTGCCATTGTAATATAGTGTTGGGCGTTTTCTACAAATGCTATTTTTATATCATTCCCGGTTCCACCTCCAGTTGCGGTTACAAAAGTTTTCTGACCAGTAATAGACTGATTTGTATTAGTAGTTACGTGATTTGTTGGTAAATCAGAAGATGTAATAAATCCAGAGTTATTTGTTAATTGAGAAGTTGTAGTTGGAACAGTTATATTAGCTGTTACATTCGATGTTGCACTAGCTGAAAATGAAGCTACATTTGATCCATTTCTCTGAATTATCAAAGTTCCATTTGGAATATTTTCAAGATCATTATAGTCATTTGTAACGGCAGCAGCTCCAATGTCAGTAACAATAACATCAGGCTCATAAATGCTTACTTTTATATAAGTATTAGCATTTACTTGTGTTACAGATGCTGAGAATGTAGATGCTGATGACAATGTAACTGTTCTTATATCATCAATAACCCCGCCTGAAGATGTTAGTGTATATGATCCGCCAAAATTCACAGTCAAAGAATAAGAAGATGTTGTTGATCTCATTCTTATTCTAATTCTATATGTGCCTACAGGCATAGGCGTTCCAGACACAGGGAACGGACCAACTATTCCACTTAAAGATAAATTTCCACTACCAGAGACATTTGTTCTAGTCATGCTACATATAAAATCAGAATTTGTTATATCAGCAGGAATATGTAGATCAACATTCCTATTTGTAATTGTTTGTATTGTACCATCAACAGAAATACTTTCAAGTGGAACTGTTATATTTGCAGTAGCATTAGAACTTGCATTAGCTGTAAATGTACCAACTGATGTACCATTCTTCTGAATTGTTAAAGTTGCATTGTTTACAGTAGGGATAGTTGGTTTATTAGAAAGATCATTATATGATCCAGATGTAGCAACTGTTGCAAGATTTAAATTACATGTTACGTCAGATGAAGCATTAGCTGTAAACTCTATTCCTGTGTCACTAGAATTCTTTTTAATAGTGAGTTTTGCATTATTGACGGTTGGAATTGTTGGTTTGTTACTTAAATCATTATAGCTTCCACTTGTTGCTACAGCATGAAGTCCTAAATTAATTGTTTTTGCAGATGAAGCATTTGTTGTGAATGAATCACCAGTGTCTGAAGAGTTCTTTTTAATTGTAATAGTTGAATTATTTACTGTAGGAATTACAGTTGTAGATGGTAAAGCACCAACTTCGCTTGCTGTATATGTTGGTTTACTTGGTTGTTTAGCCCATGAAGGAACAGTTGGATCAGTTTCAGTATAAGATGTTAAGTAACCAGCATCATTATTAAAAGCTGAGACATCTTCAGGAACTACTGGTATAGTTGGTTTATTAGAAAGATCATTGTATGAACCTGAAGTTGCTACAGTTGATAATCCAAGATTTATAGTTTTCCCTGAAGCAGCATTAGTTGTAAAACTATCACCTGTATCAGATGAATTTTTCTTAATTGTAATAGTTGAATTATTAACAGTAGGTATAGTTGGTTTGTTACTTAAATCATTATAACTTCCACTTGTAGCAACTGTAGCCAATCCAAGATTTATAGTTTTATTAGACGCTGCATTTGTTGTAAATGTATCACCAGTATCTGATGAGTTTTTCTTAATAGTAATTGTGGAATTATTTACAGTTGGGATTGATCTATTTGTACCATCAGATACATCATCTAATGTTAATGTAATATCAGATGTTAAAGGTTTATTGTTTATTGTACGTGATGTTTGTACATAATCAGCAATAATAGTATCTAGCTCGCTCTTAGAATATGAATCTTTTCCATGCCATATTCTAATGCCAGTACCATCGTGATAATATATTGGGTGATTATTAAGTAATTCTACAGCTGTTGCACTATTTGCTACACCAAGGAAAATATAGATCTTCCCATCAGCAGCGTTTGGAAGTGCTTGTACATATGGGGTATCTGCATCTATAATAGCAGATCCATTTGACTGCGGTGCACATTTAATGTATACAGGCGAGAATGATGTTAGTGTAAGAGTGGCACCAGTTCTATTAAATGAATAACCAAATGTTATAGCATACTGAGTCCATAAATATGTTGGACCTGGATTTGCATTTGCTTCTACAGCAGTTGTTGTGCTATAATATACAATCTCACCAAATGGATCTATTGGTGTTTGTACTACATCTCTTTTTGCGGTAGCATTTGTTGATGTAGAAGTATTAGATGGTACAAAATGAGTTCCATCTGCACTTGTAAATAATAATCTATATCTGTAAAACTTAGCTGTTGTTGGTAGAGTATGGACGTTGCCTCTTATCTGATATGCAATACTATTAGCATCTGAGAAATAACCTCTATAGCAAATCCAAGCACCGCCTTCAATTCTTGTGCTATCATACACAAATAGCATTGTGTAGTTAACGTTAAAAATTGTTGTCTCACGTGTTGCAGCTGCCATATTTGAATATACAGGTTTTGCACCTAATCCATTAACCTCAAGTGTAAAACCGGTTGCTGATGTTATAACACCATTTTTTAATAGACAGCAAACACCATCTTCAAGTTTATAAATACCTGGAACTGTAACCGTGAAAACGGTTGCTGTGGATGTATTATCTACAATGCCAAATGGTATACCAGTAGTTTTAACAGTGCCATTAGATATAGCAATGCCGTCACCGGCTGACAATGTACTCTGTTTATCCTGTAATAAAGCATCTACTTGTGATTTATTATATACAGAATAATTATCATCAGAAATAGTATTAGGATTTTCTAAGTGTAGTAAACCGTCTTCATTATGTGAAGCGTTTGCAAATCCAGCTTTAATAGCAGATAAAGCAAATCCATTTGTAAATGCTGAAAAATCAAATGAAAACCAAAGGTTAACTGAGCTAGCTGATTTCTTTATAAATGGCTCTTCTGCAGAATAACCACATAAAATATTTTTAGTTCCGCCATTATTTTTATAAAATAAGATTGTATGTGCTTGATATTCACTACTTGATGAATCTGAAATTAGCACATTACAAATGTTATTTTTAATATTTCCGGCAGAATCTTCATCTAATACTTGTGTGTATGATGATATATTTGAAATTGATGATATATCAGATACATATTCATATAATAAAATTATTCCATCAATTTGAACTAAATCACTAATTTGTGTTTGTCCGTAAGATGTAAGTGTTACTGTAAACATGCAGCACCTCTTATTAATATAAGTGAAATGGCGATACTATTCAATAGATATATAGTATCGCCATTTTTATATTAAGTATTTTATTTAACTATTAAGAAATTCGCTGTGCAAGTACTAAGCAAGGATCACTTGCTGATGTTCGTTTCATCGCGAGGCTCATTAATCGCCATCTTGTATTAGTATATGCTGGAACTGGTGTTGCAGATTTATATGAAATCTGACCTGAAATTGGAAGTGACATACCAACAGGTTTAAGATAGCTACCATCTATTGTTTCACCAATGCCTTTTTCAACACCAACTTCAGTATATACAAATAATCCTATAGCACCAATGGTTGGTATTTGAGATGTTGAATCTATTGCAGATGCGTTAACAAGTATATCGTCTGTTAAATCATCAATTTTTGCTTCAATTGCAGAATTGACAGCTCCAACAGTTGGAATCTTACTACTTGATGCTTGTTCACTCCAACCACCTGTATTACTGCCATCAATATATGTTGAATAAACAGAACTACCACCAACAGCACCATTTAATGTAACACCGCCATTAAATGTATTTGTATAATTTGAATCAAATGTGTTATTGTCTGCTAATTTAGCATATGCGCCGGCACCTGTTGTTGTATAATTTGTTAAATAATCAACAGTAACAAGTCTGCCATCAGTTTCACTATTAAGTCCTGCAGCTGTATAATCAGCTACAGCACCACCAGTAACTGAATAAGTTGTAACATTATTTGATGTATTTGAGTCTATTGATAAAGCATTACCACTAGATTCACCTAAATTAACAGCGAATTCTTGATAAATGCCATCAATTTCTATATATGCAAGATCATCTGAACCATCAGTATATGATAATACAGTTGATCTATCGTTACCTAATAGTTTAAATCCACCATATTTACCACCACTAGATGAAACAGTGTTATTTACGATTGTGACATTATCTATATCAACTTGACCGGTAATGTCTAAATCTGAAGTTATACTCTGTGGTGTCTGTGAATTTAATTTAACATATATCGCTTCAAGACCATTAATTGCGCCGCTTACATAGTTATAAACAGCTAGTGTTGATGGTGCATTAGTTGATAATGAAGATGATGAGAATGTTGAATCTAATTGATTTTTTATAACATACCTATCATCTGCAACAGATTTACTATAGCAGTCAACACCATATTCACCAATATAATGCCAATAATAGCCTGATGTTGCTGATGCAACATCTTTTTTATCAGAAGAAGACTTAGTGCCTTTCTTTAATTCATATACTGTTGCAATACCTGCTGCAATCTTTTCATCTGTGGAGTCATCATAATTACCTTCATTAGTACCACTCATAACAGTAGTATCATGAAGAACCTGAATCTTATCACCAACTGACCATGTTGGCCCACTTGAACCTGATATATAATCGCCATTAGCTTTTAGGTCTGTAAGTGGATGACTTACTAATGCAGTTTTTGTATTTACAATATCAGCTAAGTTCTGCCCAGCGTTTAATGCATCGATTTGAGATTGTAACCCTGCATCTGCATTTGTGTATGCTTGTGTAATTGCAGACTCTGTATCACTAATAGCACTTCTAACTGTTTGAACTGTAGGAATTTTTGAATTATTATTAGTATTTTCCCAACCACCTGTACCGGTTCCAGATACGTATGATGAGTAAATACCATCGCCTGTATAAGATGTTGAAACAACGCCATCACTAAATGTCTTTGCACCAGCAATAGTTTCAGCACCAGTCTTATGAACATAATCGTCGTCAATTTCATCTAGCTTATCTTCAACATATGCTCTTACAGCATGTGATGTTACAAGTAATTTAGCTGCATCAGGATCCTCATTTTGAGAGGTATCTACAGAATTTGAATATAAATTTGAAATATATGTTGTATTTACTAATTTATTATTGCCTGTTATGCTACCATTTGAATAAGCTGGCTGTGTAGCTACAGCATTTCCAGTAACATCATCATTTACTACAATATTTCCAGCATTACTAGTTGTAATTATAGCAGTTTGTGTATCATCAGCAGATTTAATATTTAATGTTTTTACTGTGACAGATCCAATAACTGGACCATCATTATTAGTGTCCCATGGAACATACTGATTAGCATCACTAATATAAGTTTCAATTAAACTCTTAGTATCAGCAGTTGATAATACTGTAAAAGCTTTTTGGTCTTCAGAATTAGAGTCTGTGCTATTATAAAATCTAACAACACCTGAACGAGATTTTGTAGCATAAGGTAAATTAATTGTTGTTGCATTAAATTTACATTTCTCAGCACCATTGAATGATGCAACAATTCGTAAACTAATTGATTTATCTTGTGGTTTAACTGCTGAAATATTTGGAGATAAAGCAACTAAGTGTTCACCTGATTTAATACCAATTTTTGTAAGTGTATAAGATGGGGCAGTTTGATCTTCAAATGAAATAACTAAATTATTTCCAATACCGCTTTCATCTTTTACAACAGCACCAATAAAGTCTGATATTTCATTGCTTATGGAATCACTACCACCTTTATATAAGGCAATACTGTCTATTAAAACTGAAGTCTGTGAATTTAACCAATTCTCGTCTTGTACAATAAACTTTAGCATATTCGCACCTCTATAAATATATATTAGAAATCATATTGAATTGAAGTAATATTACTGCCTAAATTCATATTATCAGAATTTGTAATCAATGAGCTATCATCTGAAACCTTCTTTGCAAGTACAATAGACTCTGATTTTACTACATCAGATAAAATTCGCCATGTACCTGTAATAGTATGTGTATTAATTCTAGTATAATTTAATTCACCTGATGATGGGAATGCGACAGTTATTGGTTGTAACAATGATCCTGCAACAAATGTACCATAGCTTGGTGTATCATTACCCATATATAAGAACATACCTGTGGCGCCAATCTGATTAATATTACCAGCACCAGTTGTATCGTCTGAATATGTTGGTGCTATCTCTAGCCATTGTTTTGTATCTACATCCCAAAAAAGGTTTATATCTTGATTATACCAGCATTTTATAATACCGTCTTTTATATAATGTATTCTTGATGGTGTCTCAGTAATACCATAATTCTGATGAAAATAGTTATATGCATTCAATTGATCATCATAAGCAACTAGTATATTATCACGTAAACCATATTGATCTAGTGGTATTAGCTGATCAATTAAATATATGTCAAGTGTATCATCAAGTTTTTTATAATATGGTAACTCATTTATAGGGTACCAATGATTATCTTGTATAATCCACACATTTGATTCGTATTCCCAGCCTGGATATTCATTTAGACTTAAATCATAAAATGTGCATGGATTTGCTGGTTGTGCTGTTATTCCAAAATTTTCATACAATTCGTTATATGAATACCAATTATTATTATAATAGTATAACATTAGTAATATTCCATTATTTAATCAGTTAAATCAGTGTCATATACAAGATTAAGTTTATCTGTACAAAGATATAGACTTGAAACACCATCGACAAACTGGAATCCAAGATCTGTTATCTCATTACGTGACATCCAATAATCAGTAACACCAGGAATACAGTATTCATCTGAGTATGTGTCAATATAGCACTCAATTGGTGAATCACTTATTAAGCTATTAAATACTTGTGCACGTTCACGAATGATGCCATAGTTTGGTACAGCATAAAAATCTGTATAATACCAATAATGCTCATAACATATTAATGATAATTGTTCTGTGCATAAATATAGATGTGAAATGTCACTATCATCATTATACATTATAATTTGAAGCTCTGGACTATCATTAACATCTATATGTGTATGTTCAAGTGAATCATACATTATAGCAAAACCAGCTTCGGGCAATTTGCTTTGCCATTTATTTATATTATTTACGCCATTCCAGTATAGTTTTGTTTTTGAGTCATACCAAACAAGTGGTGTTCCATCAGTATCTAAAAGTGATCTACCATACGGATCTGTGTATACAATTTCACATGGATAAGTCGTAATTCCACTATTATATAACTCAGATAATGGAATAAATCCACGATTAAACTTTATCAGTTTGTCTATTGTACGATTATTATAAATATATTTTAATAAGTCATCATCTATTTTAGTATAATCTTGAATTTCATTAACAATGACAGATTCATTCATATATAATGAAATTAAACTATCTCTTAAAAAGAGATCACCTTCAAGATTTTGTTTCCATTGCTTTGGTAACCAATCTTCTGACCAATAGCCATATTCAGATGCTTTATTATAGCGTAAAGTATATGAGTCAGGTTCTAAATCAAGTGAATCAAAATATAATTCACGTAATTCTGATGGTGTTTTAGTATAACCAAAATCTACAATAGGAACTGATGTATTGCCATCCCACATTAATGATTTATCTGCGTTAAATACATATATACTAATAAGACGTGATAAATCATAGTATAGTGTAAATGTATAACCATCAGGTGCTACTGTTATTGAAGATTCATCAAAGTTCCATAATTTATTTGGTTGTATACCTTTATATTTAAAAAGTAGCTTTTTATCATGGTCTATACATTTTATAGGATGATTGTATCGATGATTAAATGTTAAGTATGCAGTTGAAACTAAACTTGTGTATTGATCAGTATACCACATTGATGGATCAAGTCGCCAAATTACATCATCTGAATAACCTAAACATTTGCAACCGTATAATACACCAAGTGCATATGAGTACATTGATTTATAATCAATGTATTTATAAGTTTGACTTTTTTGTCCAGCAGTGCTAAAGATTTCAGATAGTGCTGAATAAATTTTATTAAAGTCAAGTCTATCTTCATCAGACAATGCTACACTATATTGTCTAGCATCATGAAATATAATTGGTACAATTCTATTATTAGATTTGCCGGTAAGTTGATCCATAAAAATTTTCATACCAGCACAATAAAATTCTATATGATCTTTACGTACTAAAGTCTCACCTGTTATTGTCAAATAATTAACAATTTTATCATAAATTTCTTGATCACTAACTCTATCTTTATATATAATTATTTTTCTTAGCTTTATATTATCAATAACTGATTCAGTAATTGGATCACCAGTCTCTGGATCAATCTTCTGTTTACCAGTTTCAGGATCTATCACTGGAATATCTTTATAATATTCTTCCTGTGGTGTAGTTACAGCTTCTAAACCAAGAATAAATAACATTGTTGGATCACATAGTTTTGATATACGAAGTATTTCATCATAGTACTCAATACACCCTAAAGATGATTTATAAAACATGATCCCTCCACTATGAATACATTAAAGAGAGAATCATATTATTAACATATGATTCAACAGTAGCATTAACAGTTGAGTTTAACTTCTTTGTTAAAGCTTTTACATCAGATGATAACAATACATTAAATCCATTTTGCTTTTGATCAATAAGTTTAAGTATATCTACAAGTGATTTACATTTACCAATAAATTTACCATTTAATGACTTTGCTACTGGCTTTGATAAATCAGCTAAGATGATGCTTGGATCAACTTTATCATAAAATTTACTATCTGTAAATGTGGCATCACTTAAATGATCACTATTCAAAAAGTCTGTATAATCTTTATATAGTTTATCACAAGCATCTTTAAAATTTGTAACAATTTCAATATCAAGCTCTGTTGGTATATCACTATTTGAATTATCTTTTAAGCTTGGTTTTTCATCATGATTTTTTCTATCATTGGCAGCTTGGTCTTTAAACATTTGATGAATCTTTGTATAATCAGATTTAATCTGATTTAATGCAACTAATATATGTTTACAAGCCATGCCTTCTTTATTTGGATTTCGTTTATCAGGTGCTCGTAATTCTTTATCAATTCCTGATTGATTCTTCCATGTAATATATTTATATCCCTGAAATGAGAATGCTGGACAACTACATCGAATTTTTATATCACCATTTAAAGCTGATTTAAGTGACTTTAATTTATTGCCTGATAACCCAAGTAGCTGAATTGTAACAATATATTGTTTTTTCTTTGTACTTGAAGTTACAGTATATAAAATTTTATTGTCTTCAACTTTATATAGCTTAGCAACTAAGCCTTCACGTGCAGCTTTTTCTTTTGAACGATTATCAGATTTATTTATAATATCTATAGGTCTCATAAGTAGCTCATATATAAAATTATGTAACTATAACTTTAATAAAATTGATATGTTATATTTAATAAAATAAAATCCCAATACGTATGTATTGGGATTTACTTATATAATATAAATGTATTTATGTGTTAAATTTCAATATGCATATTATAGCATAAATCTAAAAGCTGTTCTTCATTCATAAGAGACAAGCATTCGTCAATAAGCCAACCTTGGTTAATATGTCCATCAGCTAAACTATTATAAATAATTTCGCGTAAATCATGATCAGACTGTTCATTTTCATTTTTAACATTAAATGCTCGTTCTAGTCTTGCTATACGATTTTCTAAAATATTTCTTTTAATATATTTACTTCTCATGTACTTACCTATAATTAATTACATATTAAAATCAAAATCATCTTCAGATGTTTCAGGTTCTTCACCACCAGAATTATCAGATTCAGAATCTTTACTATTACCAGAATTATCTTCAGGTTTTGTTAACTTATGAAGATTAAGTGAATCTATAATATCTTCATCATTTGATATACGATTCAATAATGCAGCAATTAGCTTTGACTTATCTGAATTCTCAAATATATTTTCATCAACATTCTTAATAAGATCAAGAATTGAAGTTGTAGTTTCAATTTCAGCTTTTTGAATGTCTGATAAACGAGTATCTTCAGCTGTAAGAATGCGTGGCATTTCAACGGTGAAGCTTGGTGGTAATATATTATGAATTGAACAGTACCAATATATTAAATCTCTTAAACCAGATTTAATAATACGTTGACATCGTTTAACAGTTCTTGCATAACGAATATCAAGCTGTGTTAATGTTGTGTCACCAATTCCACCAGGTGCTTCATCAGACTGTCCTAAAAATTGTTTAGGAACTTTTAATGCACCATAATAACGATCATCGAAATAATCAATATCAGCAAGTGCATTTACATTGACTTCACCGCCAACTTCCTGAACTGTAACAGCGCCCTGTCCATTTCTTACTGGAAAATAAACATTGCCACCAGTTAATATTGGTGAGGATCGTGAGCTAAAAACTTCAGTACTAACATTAATTGATTGCTTTGATGAAACTGCAGTTTTTAATTCACGAATCATTCGTGCTGTATCTTGTGAAGATGCA